>ENA-OREC01000113-OREC01000113.1-marine-metagenome-genome-assembly--contig:-NODE-113-length-21605-cov-12.910117_pt1 | contig 21605 bp, 11 predicted proteins | sample MGYA00248626_ERZ508543 | MGnify/ENA primary metagenome ERZ508543 (study PRJEB26211, sample SAMN05518279) | marine metagenome | isolation source: Puget Sound, Washington, USA | host: Bankia setacea...
TGGGCAAAATCAAGTTTACTGAAATAGACGAGGGGGTGGGGTGGTGTCCCGGAATTTGTTTTCTAGAAGAAGAAAATGGCACTGCTGAGATAAAATCAAGGTGGCTTAAGGGTGCCATCTAACACTATTTGAAATGATGTTTTGAAAGTTGGAACTGCTGAGAAAAAATTGAAACCAAGAACGCTAATTGGTGCATTTTAACGGAATATAAAACGATGGTCTGGGGGTTGACATGGGTGCATATTATAATTAGTTTATACTAATTTATTTTAGTGCAATTTGCTTATGTAAATGACGCTCGAATCAGTTCCTAGAACCAACCAGTACTAAGCAATAGTAAAGTTATATTATACTTATGTTAAAAGATTCGGGATTCAAGCAAAAAAAGGCAATTCCAAATGAATTTAGTATGTATCAAAGAATGCATGTCAATAAAACTGTAGGCCAATACTCTATTGATAAAAAACCTGGGAGATTTACCTATTTGATTTAAAAGGTTATCTGTTTCACTGTGGCAGGGAGCAACATTTCGCAATATTGGCCCTCCATGAATTAATTTACCTTTTTACCTGAACTAAAAGTGAAATTGCTTCTTGAAAATAACAATAATATTTCACCAAGACTATCATTACCAGTCAAAGACAACTCACACTTTTCCTGCAACGACAGAAAAGCTAAAAAACCCAAAGTGAAACAATGCTGATGTGTCTGACTCTGTGTCTGATGTATGATGTCAAGGACAAGCTGTTAAACCAATTTACTCGCTGGGGAAGCTCTCAGACATTTAGGGCTCAAATAAATGTGTATACTGAAAGGCCAAAAGTAATGTAGCTATAACGAAGTTGTCAAAGCTCAAATAAAAACATCTGTTGATACACATTTGTTTCTCTTTTATTTCTTAACCCACATTTCAATATTCATGTACATATCATTTGCCATAATCATATACCGGTAGTTACAAAATATATTATTATATACACAAAAGAAAAAAGAACTTATACAACAAGAGTATTTCTTTATACCAATACAGGGTCGCACCACACACGCACGCACGCACGCAAGCACGCACGCACGTACGCACGCACGCACGCACGCACACACACACACACACACGAGACAATATAATGTAAAAAATCGGATATAGTCTAGTAACATAAGTGCTTAATTAAATCTCATTTTGTTATTTAAAAAATAAACAATTTAATTAATAATAATGTATTAATAATGTTATTTGCTTATCAAGTATATGAAGAACGCAAAGACATTTTCAAAGAGGTCGTTGGTTACGACAAGACGTTAACAACAGAAAATGTACTGAATACAGTAAACAAAAGAAAACTCATCCTATACCATGTAAAGAATCCACCTGACTAACATTCTTTTTCCCCTTTTTTATCTTTTTAAAAAAGAAATTTCTTGTTTTTTTGTTTAAATATATTTCCTTCTAATTATCATTCTGTAACCAAACATCCTGGTTCTATAATTGGTTTGTATGTTATATTTGTTTCTCCTCATATCATATGTGTATATATGCTGAGTGTAACGAATAAACCTTAAACTGTTAACTGTCAATACGATTCAATTACTCACTAGATTACTTCTAGCATAAATATGGCTGAATCGATCGATTATATATTCCTATACAATGTGACAACAGAATATGCAGAGCGGCATCACATGTCAGTTTTATCGGATAAAGTCCTTGATATATAGACTCGACAATTAATCCCGGTTCTAAAACTATTTCGAGACAATACCTATCGTGGACATCTCTAATTATTCTTTTGTGATCATTGAGCATTAAACATAAAATTAAACATAAAACGTATGTCAAGTTAATGAATAAACAAAGAGACGCGCAATGCTATAGCTTCTGAATAACTCATTAAACACAGACCGATTGAAAATGCTTTTATAGCAGACCTTAATAATCACATTTTTTACAATTTCGCAATTTGTTTTCGTCTTGTAACCATGGTAACCAATCATTATATGTTTTTGTCATTTCACCTGGAGAACAGTAATGCTTCAATAAAGGAAGTGTGTCAATATTATGTATTCCGTCCATGAGATAGCAAACTATCGTAATACATGCGTGAGTGCTCGTCTTTTATCTCGGTTTTTATTTGTAATTATACTGTATATGATATGCTAATGTATGTCCATGGTGTCTCATTTATACGCAACGTTGTACTGAAGTCTTCCACAAGTGTTTATATATCCCAGGAGACCCATCAAACACTGGATATGTTTTCTGTTGTTGGACCAATCGGAGGCGTCGGTATGGGCTATACGTCATTTGTTGTCCACCCGTGTTGATAAGAAATGGGAACAGAGACATGCTAGAATTGATCAAACACTTAACGATTGACTTACCTTAATGCCAGTTCACTGAATGAACCTTGGGAAAATGGGAAACTATACAAGGTATGAGGTTACTACGCGACTAATGATCGATCCAATGATTCTAAAGTCTCCAGGTATTACAGATAGGGATGTTAGCCGTAATACAAACACTCTCAGTTAATGGAATAATGTGATAGGAGCACGTTTTGAGCACTCTTTAACTACCGGAGTATTTTGTTAGTTGTCGCTGAAGTGTTGCTGTTGTTTTGGAGTACTAATGGATGGCAACTGGTCAAAATTCCTAGAATATTATTGAATTGTGATCATTGTAACGCCATTGCATTTCGACTGTAAAGAAAATAGACAGGTTAAATGTGAGACTTGAAACATAATTCGACTTAAAAGGAGGTTTTGACATAAGCGAGTTTGACATAACGGGTATGAAAAGCAGTCATCCTATAAATATTCGACACTTTAAAGGTTCCATATACGTGGGTACGGAAGAACAGAGGAGTTGTAAAGCACGTAAGGACGACGTAAAGCAAGAGAAGCGCGTATAACTTTGATAATATGTGAGGTAAAGAGGTATCACCGTACATGTGTTCACGGCAACAAGTTTAGCCCGAAGTTTAAATGCGCCATTTCATCCTACTAGAACAATATGCAACGCAACAGCACATCTCATTCCGATATCAAAGTTTAGTCATGCAATCCTGTCGGCTTTGGATGCTATCCACTTTGCAAGTTCAAGGACAAACTGTCAACAGTGTTTGCAATTGAGGCAAATTCAAATCCCCAGCAAGTCAACCTTGTGTTCAACCGGTCTTTAAACTATTTTTTTGTTCGATCATATGCACCAACCGATATTTTCATTTCGATCGAACATTGGAATCGATAGTTGGAAATTCCATCGGACATTGGAATCGATAGTTGGAAATTTCATCGGACATTGGAATCGATAGTTGGATATTCCATCGGACATTGGAATCGATAGTTGGAAATTCCGTCGGACATTGGAATCGATAGTTGGAAATTCCATCGGACATTGGAATCGATAGTCGGAAATTCCATCGGACATTGGAATCGATAGTTGGAAATTCCATAGGACATTGAAATCGATAGTTGGAAATACCACCGGACATTGTTATCGATATTCGGCAATTTCATCGGGCACTGTTATCGATAGTTTGAAATTCCATCGGACATTGTTATCGATATTTGGAAATTACATCGGACATTGTTATCGATATTTGGCAATTCCATTGCCATTGTAATCGTTATATGGACATTCCATCGGACATTGGTATCGATAGTTGGAAATTCAATCGGACATTGTTATTGATATTTGGCAATTCCATTGCAAATTGGAATTGATACTTGGCAATTCTATCGGACATTGTAATCGAAAGTTGGCAATTATATCGGACGTTGTAATCGAAAGTTGGCAATTACATTGGACATTGAAATCGATATTTGGCAATTCAATCGTACTCGATTCGTCCACACGGTTTTAAATAAACCTTATTCCTGCAATTTATATGTAGACATACGTTAATTTGATAACTCTGAGAAAGCGATAGTTGGATATTGATTGTCACCATCATTAACTTTTGACTATAGAAATGCTACTATGATTCTCCTCTCTGGATTTCAGCGATAGTGGAGGCATATTAGCGAGAGACAATTATATCGGAGACTAGAAAATATGTTTATTTATAAGCGAGTGGGTTTGTGCGGTAATCAGTGACGTTCTGGCTTAGTGTACTTAATAAAAGCTCTCTGTAGACCCGAAGTAAAAGCTGTATGTACCTGATAAGAGCTCCCTAGATACCGGAACTAGTGCTGAACGTCTGAGTTTCTGAACTCTGAATATGGACACAAACAGCTAGATGACTTGCATTGATGGGGTGCTGTTGTTCTGAAATGATGTTTTTGTGATGTGACACAGCAGTTGTGACGTCTGAGTGATTGTTTTTCTCAGCTCTATGAGCTCCAGTGGTATTTTAACGTTAGAGCTAGGGTTTGTGCTTCAACGAGAATACTTCCATTGCAATTGATTAACCTGACCACGTAAATCACAATGATGGGGTTCTTGGGAACAGAAAGAGATTTGGAAAAAGTGAAAACATGTTCACTATCTACACGTGTAACTACTGTAGAAAGCGGTTAAAACTACTGACATAGGTCCATTGAAAGTTACTGTGGATATGTAGAAATGTTCGTGATGAACTGACGTAAGATGGAGAACTGTAGTTGGATTATATACCGATATATGTGAGTTATCGAGTGTTTAAAACCTTTATTATTGATATGGTTTAATTAATACGTTTCTTTGGAGTATGAATACCAGTATACCACACTTTAACGAAACCACTCCGGAAGAACGATTCACTCATTCACTGGCCCTAACAATGGGAATTATATTAGCATTGCTCGCATTCGGGACTATAGCCTGCAATGTCGTGTTTGTCACAGCGGTTTTGCGAACTACTTACTTGCACACCAAAACTAACGCATTGTTGGTGTCAATCGCCGGAAGTGAGATCATCCTTGGATTATTCGTCATGCCCTCTGCAGCCGCTGTGTTGTTTAAGCAGAAGATTCATTTCTCATACTCTTTCTGTGAGTTTACAGCGTTCATGACGTCACTATCTCATTCATCAAAGTCTCTAGGAATACTTAGCGTCTCAGTGGATAGGTGTATTGCAGTGTCCCACCCTCTTCAATATAGTAGTTGGGTCACAAAGACTTCCACGTATATATTCATAGCAAGTGTATGGAGTATAAGTATTCTGTTTGCAATTTTTCCTCTCGCAGGTCTTGGAGTATACGGATTTTCCCACTACCATGGACGATGTATGATAGATTTCGATTCGTCACCTGTTTTCGCGATGTTCAAGGAAACACTATGTACTCTCATTCCTTCTGTAGGGAGTTTTATATGTTTAGTAATTATCATTTTGGAGGCAAGATCTCACCACAGGGTTACCACTATCGCTCAATTAGCTATAAGAATGTACTCAGGGGCGGCGGCAATGCCTGGGGTGAAATATACCAGAAGTACTTACCGTGCAATGCGGACCTTCCTAATTATTACTCTCATATACTTACTCACATGTTTTCCAAGATCTTTATGTATAGTCGTTTTGTCCGGGAAACGAAATGACTCTTTAACAGCATTCTATGTAGTGTCCTTTTTAACTTATATATGCTCTGTATCAACTCCAATAGTGATAACAACGTTAAATATCAAGTTTCGACAAAGCATTAAAACGTTGCTGGAGCCTAGGAATAAAATAAAGCCTACCGACACTGAGACATATACGATTACAACAGGACTTCATAGCGTATTGGAGGCTTCTTTGGTGTTTAAATATGTTCCACACAAAGACAGCCTTGGCCATAGGATAATGAAACGTCAACCAAGCGACGAAGCGCTTCAGAACTATTCCCGAACGGTCAGATTTCAGACGAGAAGAGTGTCAGTCTTAAATGAGGTTCACAGTTCAAGCTCCGGCGAGCGGACGATCAAAATAACGCACCCGCCGTTAAGGAAAACACTTTCATCGCCATCTTAGCACAGTTAGTTAATATAGTTAGTATATTAAGTTATTTCAACATTTGATAATTTGCAAACGTAATGCATACCCAACTTTCAGGTTCAACATTAATGCTCTAAAGACAGCTGTTATCGAAAACATGCTGTATATAAATGTACAGGAGGTATCATTGTTACTAGAAATAGACGTGTTATCCGTCATTGTTTTAAATATGACACAGTTTCTCAATCTTTAGTATGTCGTGGTTACAATGGTATACTTTTATATGTTGGTGTAATAAAAATAAGTATATTTTGAGTTTGAACATTGATACTTTTGAATTGTACCATCAGTGCTATCGAACATACAGGACAACTTCATGTCTTCTACAACTTTCTCAAACTGGCTCTTTCTCAAAAATAAATAAAAAATCCATATTTGAGGGTCTTATGAAAGATTGACTCATGTCAAATAATCTCCCTCGTTAAATATCGTCGAAACAAACAAACTAGTGCTATGATATTGTATACATATGCTTTAAGAAATAAAACAGCGGTACCCGTGTTTTATCGCATAACAAAATATAGGTACGAGTTCGGCTGTTAGCACACTCGTGCTTTAATTACACGCACCCGAACGAGTACGAATATTTTATTCTGCGATAACACATGGGTACCGAGGTTTTATTTCGATATACTGCAACTGTGTAAAGTTTCATCAACATTGGTTCATCCGTTAAGGAGACGTTGCACTTACAAGACAACACACTATTAAACTGAGTAAGTTCAGTTATCTCCCTTGAGATAGCACTTACCAGATTCAATGACAGACGGACAGACGGACGTACTGAATCTCCATATTGTGAGCTATCTTATCTGCATAATGAGAGCTGAATTAACCTTAAATAACTCCAACCAATACCCCTACTGTGAGCTTAAGCAACAGTTTCGTGTAGTATGAAAGCCCATAAGTTCCAAATGCTGACTTGGACAGATATGCTATATCCCCTCCAAGTAAAAAGTACATGTAACAACAACACAACAACAACAAAAAATAGTTTTCTGGAGTATTATTGTTAATGCGAAGGAACCTGATAAATCTGCATTTATTGTATGAACTTACAGGAGTGTATACACAAAGTATCTTAATTGGGAAATACAAATTATGATGAACAACTTCACTATAATTTCTCATCAGCAGCAACAAACGGGTAGAACAGTATACGTGTGCTGATAATATAAAGCAGACAGGTGATCGTGTATCTGAATAGTTTGATACGTGTACGCTAGCAATACATCACATCTATGTTTACCTTAATTACATACAACCTTTGTATTGACGAAAAGTTACCTAGGATATCCATCTCGGCCTATTGTATCAGCATTTAATTCAAACAATACAGCAATATATAAGCACTACTTCAATTACATCCATTTACATATTAACGTTTCAGGTACCTTGTTACTCTGAATGGGTTTGTTCTATATACCGACTCAGGGTTTGCACTAAATACCAACTCAGGTAAAGCACATTGTTGATTGTATTTGTAACTTAAAGAAGTTTGATCTGAAGCATATGGAAGGCCGTAGTATACCCCAAACAAATGCATATAGATTATAGGACAACTGTCGGAAATTACACAATTTTAGCGAAATCATATTTCCGTACTTTTATTATCCAAATTAATTCAACATACCAAAATAACACTTTCTACAAAAGCATCTTTTCAACGATTTAGCTATTTAGCTCAAAAGTACAACGGAATTTACAAAAAAGTTTCCGTAATTTCATTAAAATCACAGATTTAACATAATCTTTGAAAAATCACCATTTAAAACTGTTCTTCACAAAATCACTTTTCTCTATTAAACCACTAACAAATTGTAAAAATTCAATCAAAAACGTTGTTCACAAAACACATTTTCCGTAAAATCATCAAACTCACGGATTTAATACATTTACAAAGTCACCTTTTCAAACAGTTTTTTCTTTTAAAACATTAACCGAACAGAACAGAACATGATATTCATTTCAACTTAAGCACACACATATATATATATATATATATATATATATATATATATATATATATATATATATATATATATATATATATATATATATACAGCTCATCGTTGCAAACAAAACATATATACATAGCATGCACAAATGATACTATATGAAATTTGAAAAAAATGAAAAAGTGGCAATTTGAGAATGTAAAAATAAATAGAATTATTGTCATATTTACCGAATTATTTAAGCTACATCTAACAATTTAGCGGGTCGAGTGATGAAAACTATACAAATGTCCAAACGTATGTTTACTGTAATAGTATATAAATAAATGTGAACAATCAACAAATACTACAAATATATGTACAAATACATAAATAACCTTTTCCTTATTTCTCTCTCTCTCCCAAGAATGGGTTTCCTCGTTTAAAAATACTGGGGATTCCGTCACTTTGCAACGGTCACGTGATGGCTTTTAGTTCTAAACAAACGTTGATTATTAAAGAGGCAGTGTATAGGCTGTATCATGAATTTGATTAAAGCATACTGTATAAAACAAGAAACAATGGTATTAACTGACATATCTCTGTTTGAGTGTTTAGGTAGATATTAGTGAATCTGTACACATTTAGCGAACATTCACGCGGGATGTAATGCCATGACTCCACAATGTCATATGACGATTCCGATAACAATAACAATGATGTTGTTAAACTTTGCGATAAAAAACCGTATAACGAATACGGTATTGTCTCGGCGTTTCTTAGGTTATGTAATCTGTCATTGGTCACATTTCAATGCCTCAAATACAAATATAACACTGATTTTCTTTAAATCTAAAAATATATTTTGGTAACGTCAGTTGGTCATCTAGAACATGTGAAACAGACTAGATTGATAACCGGTGTGGGTTTATTATTTTATTTACGAATAATACAATACAAATATAATGACACAACAACGATAATAAGCGATATATTATCAGCCAAACAGCGTAGTTCATCAGCCAAACTATGGCATCGAGAGGAACATTAAAGCGAGATCGGGACATTGTCTGATCACATGACCATGTTTACACTAATCTTATACAGCAATGTATATATACGACCACCTATTATTGGTCATTATCAAGTGCAATTGAAGGATAAATAATTATAAAGATATTCTGTGTCAGATAAATCATAAAGCCAATGTAAATCTGTATACTATGTTGCTTTCGGCTTAATTTTTGACTACAATAAAATTTAGATTTAAAATGTAAACAAGTTCTCATAATTTGGCATATGTTTTACAGTTCTTGTTCAAGTAACTGTAAACACAACTAAAGTGACTTACTATAACTAGTAACTACATGACGTAAAAGAGTGGTTTAAATGTGAATAATGATGAGTGCGTGGTAATGTATTATTAATTAAATGTAAGTGTTATTATGACAAACACAGGTAACACATTTAAAGTATAGTTATTGAGTAAGACCTATGGACACACCCAAAAGACACTTGGCTGTGATAATCAATGCATATTCAGTAAAACACATGCAAGTAATAACAATGAAAACACTTGCAGAACATACACTACTTACCTGCGCTTCTGACGCCAATCAAGTGTTTCAAATCGCCCTGCTGGTCTGCATTGTTTACTTGACCGTCTGACAGGATGCTGCTCATGGTCTTCAGTATCGCTCTCTAGTGAGTCATCATTGCGCCTTTGTGGAATTACGTACCGTTTGGTAAGAGGAGATTCCGATGCAGACGGTCTAGTTTTCCTTGCATTTGGTCGGTCCATTTTGACATCGAACACGGGCTGATCATGAAAGGGTTTCCCAAGTACTACATACGGATCCTCCTCCCATCGATCAACAATCTGTTTTTCTCTCATCGTAACATTCCTGACAAGTACGAGGTCCGCTACCGCAACATCAGCTGCCCTCGCCTTTCGGTCGTACTGTTGCTTACTGATATCAGCTGCGCGAGTCACTGCTTCGCTGGCCTTCCTATATGACTCAGTAAGACGCTCACGGAGTTTCTTTGTATCCTCGTTCTTGGACTTAGCGGGAATATCATCTCCACTAAGGCCCAGATGAGCATCAACCGCAAGTTTGGGTTAACGCCCAAATATCAAATAGTACGGCTAAAGTCCTGTCCTCGGAAGTACTGTTACATTATATGCCTGTACAAGAGGACCTACATGAGACTTCCAGTCCGCTTTCTGGTCTTTTCCATGTGTACCCAGCATCTTAAGCAGTGTCTGGTTAAAACACTCTACCATCCCATTACCCATTGCGTGGCATGGAGTCGTACGCGACTTCACCATACCTGCAAGCTGACAAAGCTCTTTGATCAAATGTGATTCAAAATAACCTCTATGATCACCATGTATTTCGAAGGGAATCCATAGTGAACAACGAACTTTTCAAACAACATGTTGTCGTTCTAGAAGTTTGGTTGGTTGTCGGGTACGATTAGGCATATCTTGTGAAATGGTCTGTGACCACCAATATATTCTCAAACCCGCCCTTCAACCTTTCAAACTCAAAAGGTCCAAACAAACCAGATACATAGGTGCTGTAGAAGATAAGCTACTCAATGGTGCTATAGGAATATGCGACTTTCGGCGAATACATCTCGGACACGAACTGACTTTCTCCCTTATGTATTTGTCCATCGCTGGCCAATAAACACGTTACTTAAACAGTGACGATGTCCGATCTCTGCCCTGGTCACCTAAATGATCGTGCAGAGCCCGAAACACATCGTCTCTGAGCTTTTCCGGGAGAACTAGACGCAAATACTCTTGACAGTTATCTTGGCCCCTTGGTGTAACGTTCCACTGCGTAACTCCAGTCTTTCCCAGTCAAGTATGTACTTATCTATGGGAGAAATGTGTTCAAATTCCCGCTTAGCGGGTAACCTTGAACCTTCCCGGGTAAGCTGATGAATCTGGGACAGAACTTGATCCTGTAGTTGAGCCGACCTCCAATCTTTCGAACTCAACGCACTGTCAAGTACAACGTCCTCTGGTGGAACATAATCTTCTACTTCGAGAACCGGAAGTGAATTCGGTTATGCTACCGAAAATACAAACAGATTCTCTTCCAGAGAGACAAAATAGCCTTCATGAATGACTGCTCACCAGATTTCTCCACGTGTACAATCCTTGAAAGCCCATCCGTGTCAGCGTTGTTATTTCCAGGACGATTCCGTGAATAACAAACGCGTCCTTAATGGTTCTCTGATTCAGGTACAGGTGCTACACGACGATATGTTTCGTTGAAGTGGTTTTCATCGATCAGGCTAATGGTATGCCGTATCACGGAAGTATGTCCAATCGATCAGGCTACTGCATCATCTATAATGCTCACATGCATGCGTCTGATAGAGATGAGTCATCCTCTATCTTCCGGAGCGTTGTCCTTGCACAACCGGATACGAGTATTACATATGATTCATGGAACACGTGTGTTATCCTCTGTCGTCGGGACGACTAACGGCTCAATGCAATGTAGTATTTGTTAATTGTACACACGTATGTTTTTATTTATAGTAACACATGTTGAAACAACTCCTGGTAATTATTTTGTTTGTCGATTAGTCTATTAATCTCTTAAACTTACGATGAATGAAGCAAACCTACGGTATTCAACAACAACAACAACAACAACAACAACAACAACAACAACAACAACAACAACAACAACCTGAGGCATTATTAGTCTTAGGTTGAAGAACAGAAAGCTTTTGCCTGATTCATTAAACAACAGCAGCAGCAGCAACAACAACAACAACAACAACAGCAGCAGCAGCAACAACAACAACAACAACAACAACAACAGCAGCACTAGCAGCAGCACCAACAGGAAATATCCATTTAAATATACATCTAGAAGAAGTAGATTATGAAGAAGAACAGCAGCGCAATAGGTCAATCGGAATTCCTTGGACGTGTAAGTTAATCGCAAGTGTACGGAATCACCCGAGGCAGCTCCGATTTCAGAACAAGCACCACGGATGCTTTCCGGACAGTACCGAAGTTTTCCGAAGAGACATCGGTATTCGCAAAGCACCTAGAGCATACTTATACAAAGCAACATGATGAGTTTAAATTTAATAGTCATTCTTAAAACCTGTAATTACTTTACATGTCTAAAAACCCGTTTGCAGATGAATAATGACAAACTACTTCGTATGATTTATTTGAATACATCACTTCTAAATTCAAATTTCTTTGACAAAAACAACAACAAACGGAGAGTTTATGATTGATAGTATTATATAAAATGAAAGATCTTGGCGTATTTTTCGTGCTTCACATCTTTTTAACTTTGCCTTGTGCTTCCAACAGATTTTTCTAGCATTTTAAGCGTTTTCGCGTAAAACAATTGTGTGTTTAAGTTGGTTTCGTATGTATATGTGTTCGGTGGGGAAAATACATCACGTGTTTAATAAATTGTAAGAATGAAGCCAAACTTACAAGTGTGTTGTTTGGTACTGGGCTGGATGTTTTTGCTGTGCACACCAACTGTACAATGTAAGTGTTTCTCTTTTATATATATGGAAGTAGTTAAATGTATTTTTTATTTTTTTTATTAATATTTTGTCTCATCAATGTACTGCAATAAAACAACTATAATCATAGCATACTAAAACAACACATCAACATGTGCATTGCCATTCACACTTAAGTTACAAGAGACATTCATATATTAGCACAGTTCGTAATATATCACATTGTTATACATATAAAAATGATTAAGAAGTGGAAATTCAATATTACAACTTCTGAAATCATACATTCAAAAGTACACATAAGAAGCAGTTGCTAATCGATATAACAAGGTATATAAAATTTGCAATAAAACAAGGTGTAACAAACTAAGGTACTAAAACAGGCAGGAAGGCGTAGTTAAAATAGAATATTAAATGTATTGCTTGATATCGTTCTTCATTAACAATCAGGCGTAAACACACTACATATAACGTGTTTTAGAAATAGAATAGTACAACATATAGCGACGTTGCGCTTATATGGCCACCCGCAGGATCCACAATAGGTCAGAGGACCCACAATAGGTGAGAGGACCCACACTAGGTGAGAGGACCCACAATAGGTGAGAGCACCCACAATAGGTGAGAAGACCCACAATAGGTGAGAGTAAGATGGATTCATGTAGCTCTTTTTGAAATGCAATGTTCGCTTTGAAAATGAACCGGTCTTTTTATTGTCTTATAATGTTTAATTTAATCATCCAAGATTGTTTTAACCCAGAAACAGAAAGGCAAGACTATTTTAGTAACTGTTATACTAGATAGCCCACACTGGTGTCATAAACAAGTACACGCACTATTTGTTGTAGAAGTTGAACTCTACGGCGTATTAATTGTTAGGTGTACGTGACATTATTGATCAATACTTCTAAATCTACATGTGAAAGATACATGTTTGTAATTATATAAGCGTGCGCATGTGAATGATGAAGCGTGTGTGTGCGTGCGTGTGTGTACACGGGTGCATGTAAATAAGTGGTGTTGTTGTTGTTGTTGTTGTTGTTGTTGTTTTACGTTAAAAGGCCACATTGTAAATTAGATTGGTATACGCAATATTTTATTAATGTTGTATGTACTGTTTTGTCTAACTGTGTTACCTTCGTTAAATAAAGATATTATCTTATCTTTTCTTATTAAGGAACCTGTTTATTTGATTAGCTGGAAAATACCAGTAAGCATATAAAACATGTCCTTTAATGCCTATAAATTGGTACTCTTTGTTTAAACTTAAATTTGTCTTCCTGAAATAAATAACTAGACTTCCTCGATTTACTCACTAAATTGTATTGAAACGCTTTATATCAATTTATCTTTTCTTAGCTAGTTTAAGAACTGTTAATGACCTGATATTCATTCCAGCCATATTCATTGTAAACAAGTTTTTTTCAAATACTGTTTTAACACTTTAACCGTCTATCACATAATTGGTTAAACTTGTTTGGGTAACATGTTTCTAATTCAATTTACAGTGTCACTCTATTATACGCAACTATTTTAGTTTGATTGTGAAATATGTAAGTTTGCCATTGTAAATTTGTTCCTGAAACCAACCAGTACTAAGAAATGAGGGTAAAGTTTATTGGCCAAGTAAAAAAGGGAGTATTTGATGGGCTTCGAACCCGCGACTGACCGATTACGATTTACCATAATCGAACACTTAAAAACGACCTAAATATTTCAGATATTTCTGAGTCGACAATTTCAGGCGATTCAGCTCTTCTGGTAGATCTAGCCTCCCTACTCTATTAGTGTGTCCATTTATAACAACAGAGACTGACAGCCTACTATATAGCTACTCAGTGTAGTCATACTTTTTTTTTCGTTCTCTTCTTCATCCTTTCATTCCGTCCTTTCATTATTGTTTTTGGTCCATTTTCATGCTTCCTTTCCTGTTTCTATTCTTTATTTCGAAGGTGTCTCTAATAAACTTCGTCTTAACGTGAGGTATTGCTTCCATTGATTATAGGTTTACACATACAGGTACAGTGACATCCCGCATGCCCGAAATATCTCTTTATACCGGATTCCCCTCTACACTAAGCATAACCTGTGCTCCTAATTCTACTTATCTCTCTATTTGATTCCAGAACCTTTCTAAACCGGCAATTTGTTTGGTCCATATGGGATCCGATAGAGTGGTTCACTGCATTTCCTATTTAACCTCACTTAACTTAAAATTCACGAAAAGAACTCCATTTTTACTAAATCTACAGGTTTTATTATACTATGTTGGGCTAGTGGTTTCACCTATTGTACATGTACCGTCAAATTTATGTTGAAGTTGCTTTTTTATATTTGTCATCCGAATAGGAGCACAATAACCTGTTGTTTATACATTTCAACAGTTTGCATTGACCGCGACACAGGTGTTACTAATTTCTTAATAATGTTTATTGTCACCAATGCAATTTAAGGAGTTTCGTCCGTAACTAGTTCGGTACATCAAACCCGCCCATTTGTATCAACCAATCAAATGCCACCCACGGAAAGCTCTATGGAGCGAAAGTTACAATCGGAGCTACATCTTTTGGTCAACAAACAGGAAATACGAACTAGGTGTTTAGACATCCGCTCAAACATCCGAGGATAATCGTACGAGTACGGAATCACTCGAGACAGTTCCAATTATTCGAAATATTTACGGAAATTGCCTGAACTATTTGAAGCTTGAGCTATCTTTAAGGTTGAGACGCCTTAACGCTACTAGATTACTCTCATTTTGCATATAAATGGTACACTTTCTACTCAAAAAGCCACCATTTCAATGTCGCCATTGTGAGCTTCTATACTATATTTTGGCTAATTCATAATTGTCCCTTTCTGCAATACACGGGAGGACAGAACGAACTCATTTACCACAGGGAGCTTCTTAATATTGCGTTCATTATTTACAATTGTTAAATGTAATATGTCAAACATTTGGTTACTTCTGACAGCATGTACGTTCCTTTCTACATTTATCTGTACTTACGTGATGTATATTAAAGTCCGCCTCCTCACAGTTAGAGTGATTTACAGCCTTGGTATAGTAGTACTAAACACATGTATAGTGAGGATATTTAAAGTGACATTTTCATGGACTATTGCTTTTATCTCTGCAAATGTCCAAAACAAAAGTAATATTTATAATGCATTAATGTGATCTATGCATTTAGATAATGTGCGGACCGAAATAAACACACTCATTTGATTTGTATGCTGCACACAAATGTTTCTGCTTTTTCATAAGCGTTTTTTTTCTATTGAAATATTGGTTATTATTATTATTATTATTATTATTATTATTATTATTATTATTATTATTATTATTATTATTATTATTATTATTATTCAGTTCAGTTCAGTTCAGTTCAGTTCAGTTCAGTTCAGTTCAGTTCAGTTCAGTTCAGTTCAGTTCAGTTCAGTTCAATTCAATTCAATTCAATTATTTATTGATTGATTGATTTATTATATTTTTTGTTTGACGAGGGGAGGGGACACTAGTTAAGCTTAAATGGAGTATCCGAAAACTAACTCCGCAGTTTACCCGATGTATGTACTGTTGCCATCCATATGTCGGCCATTAATATTGAGTCACAAGATGTACAACAGAATCAAATCACACAAAAACATACTTTTCTTTGTAAATAAACGTGGTCTGGTGATCGCAGTTTCGTTGTACATGGCTACGTTTGTCTTATTTTCGCTACGTGTTAGAAGAATAAGTTCATTCTGTTATATCATGTTTGAAATAGTTGCATCTATAGTGCTAAACGTTAAACGCAACTTCGCACTTATAGGTACACTCGAAAAACATGACCTTCATTGCAATCATATACAGTCGAGATTGCATACGTGTACATTCTCTTCTGTTGGGCTGAAACATTACGTGTGTACAAACTGTGTGTGGACATAACAAACCATAGTTAACATTTTGAGTACATTAAATCAGCTGTATAATTTGTAAGAACACAGCGAATCATTTGTATTTTAATCATAATTATGTTATTAGGAATAACGTTGTAGGTAAATCCTTATTTATAAAATCATGCCCAGGTCTGCTGGTCATTGGAAGAAAGAAAACTAACTCTTAGACCGAAACAGAAGTTTGCCCAAGAGTTAAGGCCCCATTTGTAAACGACCTTGATAGGTTTTCATTCTGACTAGTTTGGTTCCATTTTCAGGTTGTTTCAATGGTTATTGGGGTGAAGACTGTATGATGCCATGCGAGGAAGGTTGTAAGTTCTGTACCATGATGAATGGCGAATGTCGGGGCTGCTATACCGGTTTATGGGGAGATAACTGCAGTTTTCATTGCAGCGGACAATGTAGAGGTGGAGAATGTAACGTGAACACCGGTATCTGTAATGGCTGCCCTAGCGGACATTTTGGTGAAAATTGCGAGTTTTATTGCAAGGAAAATTGCACAGGTTGTGATCAGGTGACGGGTGAATGCCTGGCATGTGCTCAGGGAAGTTTTGGTAAAGATTGTAATGAGACTTGCCCCATAAATTGTGAGGGCGAGTGCGACAAACGGAGCGGTCAATGTACAAGCTGTAAGACGGGGTACTTTGGGATGCTTTGTAATCGGGTTTGTCCGGAGGGATGTCGGAGATGTTCGAGATACAGTGGAGAGTGCGCATATTGCCTGGATGGATACTGGGGCGTGTTCTGCGATATGAAGTGCGTTACATCGAACTGTAAGGAATGTACACGGTGGACTGGTAACTGTTCGGATTGCGAAGTTGGCTATTGGGGTGACGCTTGTGAACAACAGTGTGATGTGAATTGTAGTCCGGAAGGGTGTAATAAGGACACGGGTGAATGTAAGGCTTGTTTGGAAGGCCAATGGGGCGCTTTCTGTAACTCTTCATGTATGGACAATTGTAAATATCGGCGATGCGACAGAGATACGGGGAAATGTCAGCGGTGCTTAGAAGGGCTCTGGGGACCATCATGTAATGACACTTGTAATCCTAACTGTGATCAATGTAACGAAGAGGGTTACTGTCGCACGTGTCCTGAAGGGTTTTGGGATCTAGATTGCAAGGAGCTCTGTAGCCCCAATTGTTCATTTCAGGGTTGTAACATCACGACTGGAGATTGCTTCAGTTGTCTGGAAGGAGCATGGGGACCGGAGTGTAACCTACAATGCGCTGGTGACAATTGTCAAACCTGTAACTTTAATACAGGCGTCTGTGATGAGTGTGAAACAGGATACTGGGGATTTGGCTGCAATAAGAATTGTCCATCATATTGCCAGCATAAGTGTTACCGTTATACAGGAGATTGTGTCACGTGTATTTCCGGATTCTGGAATCATCACTGCGACTCTCCGTGTCTTGGTGAGAACTGTGCATCATGTGCTAGAACAACTGGCCGCTGCTCGGAGTGCTATCCACGATACTCTGGCACATACTGTGAGAAATTTTGCTTGTCAGAAACTTGTGAAGAATGCGATCAAGGGTTGGGATTTTGCACGATATGCAGTCTAGGGCTATGGGGCCGATATTGTGACAGGAAGTGTGAACCGACCTGTAGCTGTTGTGATATTGACACTGGAATTTGTGAACCTGAGTGTAGAGTTCTGTCGGAGCTTCCAACATTAGGTTAGTTAGTCTTGTCATCTTATATGAATATCATCTTACATGGGTTGTCATTTCATATCAACATTTAACAAACCAGGTGAACAATATATTACCTCTTAAATGAGTATTTGATAGACGAGTTTGATAATATTCCTGTCTAACACAAAACCGATGACAAACAATCATTCCGCTATAGTTTTCAATTATAAGATAACGATAAGCATCAGAATGTGGATTTGCATTATCTTTTATAATGTAACTGTGTCTGTCTCTTGGTATCTATGCAAGTTTGAAAATGAACCAAAATACTAATGTGACACCTCCTTATAAACACCACTTCAACATTAAGACCATCACGTTTCAGGCCATGGTTAATTTCTCTAAATTTGATATCACATGACGGAGTCCATTTGTAAAGAATTACATACTTCTACTACCTGTAATATTAAATTGACTTATTAAAGATGGACTTTCGCTCAAAATAAAAAAACACATATTCATCTGTACTTCATAGCCACACAATACTTATGAAATTATGCCCTTGTGGAAGATATAGACAGCTGAACTCGGTCAATCGTGAACAATTATATTTAACGGGTTAGTCTTAAAATATATTTAGTTCTTGCTGGTAATTTGAAAGTACGTAAACCAAAGTTGAGTTGATTTTTCTTCAAAACTCAACACAGATTCCTTCATTAGAAGCATTTATCATAATATATGTATGCTAATTCTTTGAACTATTTGTTTATGAAATTTATTAGTTGAGAACGAAAGGGCAACTTTGAGGTTGCATTCGTAGATGTAGCTCAGTACACGTGTCCATAATTCGTCCGCTATAAAACCACGATAAGTGTATGAGCTTGATTAATGATCATTGTGAGTATGTTAGATAGTTCATACGTGCATACAAGACTGATCTGTACACACTGTGATATATCGTTAGAGACATGTAACCTTTCTATATGCATAATTAGTGCAGCCAGTGAGTTAAGATGGATACAGAGATAACGAGCATTACTTACATGTCCGTTCTTTCTAGGCTTGACAGTTTGTAAGAGTTTGCTCCCTTGTTGGTAGGTATTTCTACAACATGCAATAGCAAACAAGTTTGAAATTGTGTTTTCCTTTAATGTAAATGACAACCATATATTTCCATGTTTAAATAGTATTAGACTTTCCTATAACATATATAAATGATTCAGTGCTTTGTCATTCAGAATGTAAATGTGTACATAAAACAGTGAAGGCGGTAGTTTTCTTTGTTAAAAATACCTACACAAAAAGAGCACTCATGCAAATGTAAAGAGTTGTCCCTATAACGAAAAGAAGGAATTGCAGATATCGCTAATTTCGACTGTTTGGAAGAAAATGTCCATATCTGTTTTAAAACTAGAGTCGTCTGCATCGTCATCAATGTCCTGGATACAGTTTTACTAAAGCCATGCCGCAAACTTAAACTAACTCAAACATGGGAGTATTGAAAACAATATAAACATCTTAAGTAAATAATAGAAAAACAATCTCCCAGGTATTTGTTTTACTTAAAAGCTATTTTACATATTTAAATGCTTAAATATTGATAGGAAGCTTGTTTTCGTTTTGCGTAAGTGCTTTGGTGAAACGGTACCCAGGACATTTTATCCCTGGATACACGTAATGATACTGACCTAGCATCGGTGTTATTTCACAAAAGTATATCTTTGTCAAATATCAGTTATCATTGACCTTGACCTTTGAGTGACATTGACATTGATGTTGAGTGACCTTGACCTTTGAGTGACATTGACCTTGACTTGGAGTGACATTGACATTTGAATAAAGAACATATATAATTGTAGAAAACCTGACAGTCGGGCTATGCAACACAGGGATGGATCAGGTTCATAGAGGGACAACTTATATTACTACTCCTTTATTTAAATGAGTACCCTTTTGTTTGATCTAAATACTACAGGCGAGACGTAAAACGTTCATAAACTGTCTCATAATGATGCTTATCAATCGTACTTACGTCGTTTACTAATGTACACTAGTGTCCGATCCTTTCATTTCGTTAAATATGGTATCGTTGAAATAAATGCATCTTCTTTTGCCTCTAGATTCACATTGGGTTTACCGGTTTATTGGATTTGATATAAGGGTTTCTTTTAAAATACAGATAAAGTGACCTAAGTGACCTTGTGCTTGTGTAGTATGAGCAGTTAGTTATGCCTATATATGTATGTGTATGTATGTACAACGATGAGACAGTAATAAAACAACAATCAAGCTCACTATATTTCCAGCCCCATCCAAGGTGAACGCCTCCAAGGAAAAGTCCAAGGGCAAAGTGAACACATATCTATGGGTGGCAATTGGTATATGTGCGTTTGCTGTGGTTGTCATGGGATGGACAGTTATATGGGGTGCTTGTTACGTTAAACGGTAAGATTGCATTGTTAATTCGTTCATTCGTCCGTCCGCCCGTTTCTTCATTAATCTCCCGTTTTATAACCTAGTGGTAGAGTGCTAGCTTCGAGTGCGGGAGTTCCCGGTTTAATCCCCGATAAAGAACCGCGTCGTACCAAACACGTTAAAAATGGTACTAGTGGTTCCCTTGTTTAGCACTCATTATTATAAGGGCACCACTGCTCCTTTCTCAAATGAAAAATGATGCCATCTTTGAGGGCCTGATGGAAGATTGAATTAAATGTCATATATGCTCCCTCGTTGTATCGTCGAAACAAACCATTTTTGTATTGTTCATTACTTCAGACGTAACTTTATTCCATCCTTCCTGTATTTATTCCTTTCATCATGTTTCCCACCCTTTTTCGTCTGTACCTTCATACCTTTAATCATTCATTAACTCAGATAATATAACAATATTATTGGGTCGTTTGATGTTTAATTAATACATTTTACAGTGTGTTTTGTCATCCATGCGTTTATGGGTTTGTTCGTTTCGTCAATATATCATTCCACCTGTTCATCCACCTTTCAGTTTTCCTCTACCAGTTAATTTCGTTCCTATAACATGTCGAACAATTTGTTTATTGAGTGTTTAACAAGTCTATAAGAAATTAATAATTAATCATAAAATATGACTAGCGGGCTGTATTCGATTTGCTGAATACTGTTTGGACATACGTTTAATCTGTGAACTGTACTTACATCACTGTTCCACACTCTGTTATGTACTTATACGTAACGGTTAATTTCTACGTGTATTTGCTTCAATATGTTTTACACAAAGTAATCAGTAATTCATATTAACTTATCTTTCTCCAATTCAGAGCATTCAAACATCTAACCAGCAGCATAGAACCACGGTCTACTGGTCGCACGTATGATATGAGTGGAGTAACCTCTGTAGGTAAGTTGATGGTCTCAATGTGTCTAGTTGTCTCTCTTTGACAGCTTATGTATGAATTTACCCAGTGACGTTGCATGTATGGTCGCGTCTGTCTGTTTAACTACATGTATATATATATATATGAATTCTCTAAAGAGCAAAACAGACGGATGAACAAACAGACTGAGAGACAGACGGATGAACAAACAGACTGAGAGACAGACGGATGAACAAACAGACTGAGAGACAGACGGATGAA
>ENA-OREC01000114-OREC01000114.1-marine-metagenome-genome-assembly--contig:-NODE-114-length-21493-cov-15.388541_pt1 | contig 21493 bp, 8 predicted proteins | sample MGYA00248626_ERZ508543 | MGnify/ENA primary metagenome ERZ508543 (study PRJEB26211, sample SAMN05518279) | marine metagenome | isolation source: Puget Sound, Washington, USA | host: Bankia setacea...
TGTGCCTCAGTCATGTGCCTCAGTCATGTGCCTCAGTCATGTGCCTCAGTCATGTGCCTCAGTCATGTGCCTCAGTCATGTGCCTCAGTCTTACATCGAGGAATTCTTATACTTGAGACCCTTACTTTATTGTAATGTTATCATGTGATTAGTGTTACCTCATTATTACATCCCCTACTGATCACATGTATGCCTTGATGCACTATGTTGATCATACCTACCCATGACAACAACATCTGTATTGAATTGTTAAGAACACGGATGAAGTTATATCTATTGCTATTGAGTTTAACTGCCTGACAATCTAAAGCTATTATACAAAGTTAATACAGGATTTACAATTGTCAGAAACAGAGGGTCACACTCTGCTATGGGTTGTTTACTTTCTAGTTAGACTTTAGCCATTAGAATAGAATATGTAATGTAGCAAGCATTATATTCACCTTCACTGATTGGAAATGTTGAAAACTGGCTGCTGTAATTTAAAATTAGAAGTTTTGTAGAAAGGTTTTGTTGAGAGCTCTCAAGATAATTATAAACATTAAAGTTTACACAACTAACAAGGAACATGGTTAATGGAAGAGGAGTCAGCTATTGTTCAGTTGATACTGTATAGGCAATGAAGGAGTCTCTCACAGTGGGTGAGAACTGTAATAGAAGAGAAAGCTCCAATTATAGGTGAGGGTAATTCAATTAGACTGAGTCCATATGAGCACAGTATGATTCACCTTTACCTTACTAAGGCTTACCCCATACATGCTCACACTGCCACAAAACAGCTGAGCTAGCAATTACTAGCTCTAATTCACCATGGAGAAACTATGTCACTTATCCATCCAACCAACACTGTTTTCTATTGATAGCCACTGACCCAGTCATTACAGCAAGCAAGAAAAGTACAGGAGTCAATTCATCATTCATGAACAGCTTTCTTCGTTTTTGTGACCCAGAAAATGTTTAGCTCAGCCTTTTATTATGCATCTCATGGACTTACCTGTTTAATTCAATGACCAAAATATTTAATACTTGGCCATCTTTAAATATGAGGCTTTAAGAGATACTATACGGTCCTTGAGCTCATGTCTTGTCTGAGTTACAGTAACATCTTTATTTTCTTTTGATGTCTCTATCACTGGTGATTTGCATTTTTACCGCCAACTTGAAACACTCGCATTAAAAGATGAACTCACAGTGATAATCACCTAACTCAAAAGGGGCTTTAAACATAGACAGCTCAAAAGAATGATTTAATGCTGTTGTTTTTTGTACTTAGTTAATGGTTAATTTTTGCAGTGAAAGTAAAAATCTTAATGCAGCAGTCTGCTTCAATCTCAGCTCTCAAACAAAGCAGGGATCATCTCATAGTGTCACTTATTTTATTTTTTACAAATTCGATTGTGCATTGACGTGTATAAGCTATAATGTGTTTACTTTGTTTAGTTAAGATGCACCAAGATTTTAGTATGATTTTGGGACATGAAAACTAAATGTGAAAGCTTAAAATCCAATTCACTTAAAGCATCTTGTAACTGTTATACATTGAATTGGTGTTGTACTGTTATGCAATTATACAACAATGATTTGCAACTGAATTCATGTCAATATGTGTTGGAAGTGCTGATAAATAGAATGTGAGTTTAAGTTGAAAACATGTCACTACATTTTAAGTGGTGATTCAATGTTGTTGTTTTTTCAAGCTCGCTTAAAATCAGAATTTTATTTAAATGCATTTTTTTTACAAAATCTCTTGCTTTATATTGTCCCTTTTCTTGACCAAGCCAGTAATACATTGAGGCTGATCTTTGGAGCATTGGAATCAAATATTTTCTTGACAGAATTCAACTTTGTGCTGAAAGAATACTTTAGCTACATACTCCTTGTTCTTTCCCCCACATTTGGACATCATCATCAATACATATATAGTAGACCTTGAGATGTTTGCTTTATTACAGTGAGTGTCTGATAAGTGAGAGTTTTACTTAATTACAGTGAGTGTCTGATAAGTGAGATGTTTGCTTTATTACAGTGAGTGTCTGATAAGTGAGATGTTTGCTTTATTACAGTGAGTGTCTGATAAGTGAGATTATTCTAGTATTCTTATTAGTTCCACAACATATCTGAAGTAACACAGCTAGCTTAGATACATGATTATAGTTTGAATAATTTGTGGAAGTTTACTTTACAAGTTTAACGTTAGTAGTGAATGCGAGAGGGTTCTATCTGATTTTTTATTCAATACCACATACACCCTTTCACTTTTATCCCTCCAAATTTGCTGTACACTCACCTTTTCATTGTTTTCCTCATTAGATGATAACCTAGATGATATACAGTACTGTAGATGATACTGGCCAGGTCATGATACTCCAGACCTGGGTATCAAACCCAGATATGTCCCTTAGGCTACTCATGAAACTTAATGATTTGTTACTAAATAAAGATTGGACTTACTACTCTATACTCTCAGCTTCTTTATACATGTCATTCAAGGAGTGTATGTGAAATGGTTCTATCTGCTACTTTGCTCAATATCGCTTAGAAGCCTTTTGTTGTTACGCCTCAAATTATAATTACTTTAATTTCGTGAAAAAAGTCATTCTTTCTGTGTATTGAGATTGTTTTAATATGTACCTGTATTATACCTGTATACTGATATGAGTGTGTTAGCCAGTGTTAGCTGGATCTTTGCATCTGTAACATCTTGCATTTGATCTTTGATAGAAATGTTTTAACCTAATTTGTGTTTGTTTAAAATCCTGTGTAGTTTTCATGTAGGACAGTATAAGATTAGAGGTAAGAAGAAAACTGAGCATGATAACCTGATTGTGGCGTGGCACAGTGGGTTGTGCATCTGACTCGTAATGTGTCCGTTGTGGGTTTGAGCTGCATCAAAGGCCCCCGTTGTTTCCTTGAGCAAGAAAACTTTACCCTTATTGCTCAGTACAAGTTGGTTCCAGTAACGGTTTCCAGCATGAGTTTGCAACAAACTAAAGCAAATTAAGAGCCTTATGGAAGATTTGACTTAAATGTCAAATAAGCCCCCTCGTTAAATATCTTAAATATCGTCAAAATTGTCTTCAGTAAGAATAGTTGAACACAGTTGTATTCACTTGCTTCAACTTAGTATTCTTTATTACTGAGTTTGTAGTTGTGAATTATTCTACCAAGATAAAAACCAACACTCCTGTGCATACAATACATGTGACTGGTGATAAACTAAGTCTATCTAACTGGGTAATTGTAAATGTGGATTTATTAACTATATCAAATGACAATGTCACTGAAATGCGGTTAACTCTGTGCCCACTGCAGAACTGTTTGTCATAAATGTGTTAGCTGAGTAGGTCTTAATGTAAAATACTATTTATGAGTTTTTAGTCTAATGTATTTATTTATGGGACTTATGTCTGCTTACATTGTGGTTAAATTGTGCTTGTTAGATTGATTTTTATGTAATATGGACTATAAACATATTAAGGCCAAAGGCTGATTTATCTACTGCATGATTTCAGAGTATTAATGGCTCTGTAGTACTTGTTGAGATTTGGAACATCTGATCCTAGACCTTGTAGTGGAGCCCATGGCAGTTCACAGTTCGAACATCTGATCCTAGACCTTGCAGTGGAACCCATGGCAGTTCACAGTTGGAACCTCTGATCCTAGACCTTGTAGTGGAGCCCAAGGCAGTTCACAGTTCAAGCCCCCTCATTAAAAAGTGTCAAACCCAAACCAAACCAAACAGAACAGTACAGCTATCATAAGTTTCTTTCTGTACTTTGTTGAGATGACACTTCGCTGTGAGACCATCATTGAAGAGTTATAATGACAAACAAATTATACAATTACTAAGAAGTGTAAGGTGAAAAGTTGGTTGGATGACCAGGTGACTCGGTAACTCAGTGATAGAGTGTTTGCAAAGTCAGCAAAAGGCCATGGGTTTGAGCCCCTGTCGAGCCACAACTTTTCACATGTTACAGTAGTTCTACACAAACATCTTAAAAAGCTCAAACAGGCATCTATATCAATGCCATAATACCTGTGACATATCAAATATACTTTTAGATTTAGTTCAGGAAGTGAAAGCAGCTAGTATAGGGTATTATAAGATTTATTACAAGATTTAAGCTAGTTTTATTCACAAGCCTACCATAGTATCTTATAACAGAGCTCTCAGTACTCTATTTGAGTGGCAAGTTACAAATTAGACATCTTTTGGGGGTAACTTTAACAGGTGTGGAAAGATAGACTGAGTGACTTATCATGTAACCATAAATATAAGACTCAGTAAAAATGAGTTTAATATTACACAGATATAAGATTTACTGCTATTCTGTTATATTTCAATCTACTGGAGAAAAATGAAACTCACTAGGTCCTGTTGCAGATATTGTATAAATAAGCTTTAAAATGAAACTAGGAATGTGAGAAGAATAGATAGTGAATACATATTGTCATACAGATATCTGAACTATTTTAACTGCATTCTTCACATTCTAAGACCTTATTCTTCTATATAATTTAGATGGGGATATACTAGTCAAGATTTATTTGTCTGTTGAAGCTTCTGTTTCAATACTTTGTTTTGACTTTGTTTAACTTAAGCTACAGTTTTCTCTCCACATTTTTGTCCATTTTGTAACAAACATGAAGACTACAGTGGGCTATGTTTTGGGATTTGTCGTTACATTTCAAATATTCTGCATTGAAGCATAAACATAGATCTTATTTACTTTACTAAAATAATTGTTTTGGGAGAGTTTAGATATTATCACAGTGACAGTTAGTGGACAAGGTCATGTCATGTTTATAATTTGGCATCATACAGCTATCAACTCTGTCAAAGAAATCCCGAATGTCCTTAAAGGTTTGGATAAGTGGAAAGACGATGACTGATAAACGAATAATGACCCTTTATTTCACCAAAACCCCCTCAAGCTTTCTGTATGTATAATGAGGAATTTAGCAAGGGTTCATTTTGTGACATATTAATATCCACCAGTCCTGTTAACCTTTTTTTCCCGTTTCGACTTTGTCGGTTCTGCGTGATCATTTGGCCAATGACCTCCAACTTCGAAGGATTTCCATCCTAGATTTTGTCTATTACTTTATTAATTGTCCTATCTTTATTCTTGAGAAAGAGCCAGTACTTCCCTTTTTAATATTGACTGCTAAACAAGGGAACTACTGGTACCATCTTTATAACGTTTTTGGTATGAAGCGGTCCTAGACTGGGGACCTCCCGCACTGATTGCCAGCACTCAACCACTAGGGTATCGAGGAGGCGGTCATCTGTTAACTGAAGTGGTTTTATTGTATAGCTTGAACAACACAAACAAAAAATAGACATCTACATGTGCAATGTTACTTCTATTATTTTTTATGAATGCACATGTTAAACACGAAAGTTAACTTACACAGTTTATTACAGTATCTAACTTTGGCTATTGTTGAATTTGTTTTTATCAACCTGTCGCTAAATGTGTATGTTTGAAATATTCATGAAACTTTTAACATTTAATGTGCATACGTGGCAATAAGCTCTCTTTGTTGTAATTTTCTTGTATGAAATACCAGGAGTAGTGTTTTTTTGGTGGACAAAATGTTAGCATAAGAAACAAACAAACAAAACACATTAATTAGTTGCAAGTCACATTAGAGAATATTTTGTTTTATTAAATACAAATAAAGACTGGGCTAGCTGTTTGTGTGAATTTATATTGTGACATTTTCTAACAATGCATTGTATAGCATAACAGAGGCAACATTTGTTTTCACTTACATTTAGCTCAGTGAAGATAAATATGCTGTTAAAATGCTGAGCTTTACAATTGAGAATACTGTTAAACATGCTGTCCTGAAAATTGTACAGAGTAGGGTGTCAGTCCAGTTAAACAGTTTGTTTATTGTATCACTAATCTATTGTGGTGGTATCAAGTGAAATGTTGACTAAATATTTGCATTCGAAATGTCAAGTGATGTGTTTTTACTTTCATAAAAAAAGAAACGGCTGAATGTTTATGGGGAGGAATGTTGTCAAGGGAGAGAACTGCTGTAGATCTTAGATTTTATACCAAACATAATCTTTCTGATTTGTCTCCCTTGATTCATTAATCTTCTGATATTAATACTAATTGGTAAAAGATTTGTAAACTGTTTTATCAATATTATGTATGCTGTGATAATACAGGAGTGTTTATAAAATAAATACTTTCTCTGTTTAGAATTGTAATTATCTAGGTGCGGCAAAATGTTTTTAAAACCCTAGAATCAACATTGGATAAACCGGTACTTGTGTTAGAGGAGATGCTTTGTGGTCAGTTGTCCATGTACCATTTTTTCCCTTTTTTGTGAATGAATCCAGGCAAGTTATGTAAGTAAGAGCTGTTAGGTCACTGAGGAGCTTTTGAGACATTTTGTAATAGAGCTACTTTCTCTCTCTCTCTATCAGAAAATGGTGTTTGAAATTAGTTTTCACTTTGAATAATTAGTTGGTGATACTGAGTTGACATACTGTTGGGACATCGGTAGGGGCAGGCAGGTGGGCAGTTAAACTCTCTCAAAAGATACACAAATTAAAAAAAGAAATAATATGTCACAAAACGTTTTTTTCTAATAACCTAATTACTTGTTTGATTTTAAGTTCTCAAGGCTATCACCAGTATTTCCATAAATGACTCTATAGCTGATATCACTTAATTCATTTGTAACAAAGGGAAAGGTTGTATAGGGAAGTCTTCGAGGAGGCAAATGACATGAAGCTTGTTTTTATCCATATTGTCACCTATTTCCTACCTGGATATATCTACTTTAGTCCAGACTACTTACATGAGTCTTCAACTAAATATCTGTTTAATAGATCTGTCTCAGGTATATTGGTTCATTTATAAACATTGATACATTTCAGGATGTTAATTTTTAGTTTGTAACTTATTATCTCTGCAGCTGGAGCTCAAAAATATCTGATCTTACTGAACTTTTTTATCAAGTTCACACTGTTAATAAAGTTGAATTTAGTTCATTCTGCCAAATAAAAGTACAATAATATGACACCTGCCAACATGTACACTAACTGTTAGTAGTTAATATGTCACCAGTTTCTTGTTTCCTTAAAAAAACAATTTTCCAATCAAGTTTAAATTTCAGGTTTAAATAAGGAAATATTTTTGATACAAGTTGATTAATACCACCTCATCCATATCTTACTTTTCATCACATGCTCGTTTAGTAAGTCTCCAAACATTTTACTCTGCAGTCTCAGGACGCACCTTTAACCAAACAATAACCAACAGGCTTGAATGTCTGATTGTTACATTCCTAGTTGTGTGAGCATCAGTAAACCTACTACTATGAAAATGGTCGCAAAACCTGAAAGAGACCAGTACTATGTATAGCAAAGTCAATTTCTCCAAGTTGCAAATCAATCTGGAGTTAGGTCCTTTCAAACAATGTTCATGTACACATGGTGAACAAGAATGCTAGCTGGGTGGTGAAACATCAACTTTACAGAGGACAATATTTGTAATGGACCCCTGGACTTCCAAAATGCTTGGTCAGTTCTACAAAACCATTGGTCCATGCTGCTGGCCTTGTTTTGTATAGGTCAGTGTGTTGGTGGGTCAGTTTGTCAATGGGTCATGCACATTCTGATGGGTATTTGACACTCATTTATATATTTAGTTACTCCATATACAACATCAATAACAATACTGACAACAATTATGTAAACTTAATAGTTGAACAATTTCTTTACTAAATATTATATCAAAGTGCCCTGACTAAATATACCAATAAAGGATAGGTAACTGTACATAAATGTAACCATACAGTTCTGCTACATTGACCAAACAGTTACATATCTGTATCTTTATTAGCTTTGACCAGTTTCAATAGAGGTTACTGTTATACATTGACAACCAATTACAACAGCCTTACAACAGTTCAATGAAGTAGATGTAAAACTGTTGTAACTGCTTGTACCATAGTGCAGTTGATAAAACAGTTATATGTAGAGGCAGCTAGTAAAAGGTTTGTCACAGGTCCCAGGTAGTAGCATGCTGAGTAAACATAGATCACAAACTAAAATATTTGACCATGCACAATCTTGTTGTAACAGTAGTGCAGTAGTAATTGTAACTATTACTTACATAAGGGTTCAGTGTGCTATAACAATTCATTTGGCCATACTGATCACAGTAAATCATTCACCATTATAAAATGTGTAGCAAATAAAATTTCATTATCATTTTTACCAGTAGTAATACTGCAAATTTATTTTTTATTAGTTTGCAGTTTCTACTACTTTCCTTTCAAACATTGACATCTAAACATGAAATAAATGCTGCACAGTGTCAGAAAGTGTTGGAGTATTTAATTAAATTTGCTTTAAAATACCAAAGTTGTGTGAATGAAATGAACTCTATCTGGAACTTTATCCTCATGTATATCTAGACCTATCTTGATACTAAAGCCTGTAGTTTACTAATAATGCTGTAATACAGGTCCAGATGAACTAGTTGACAAGTGAATTAGGATTTCTGAAGATGACACATTGTATTACTGGTACTAGCTGTCCGTGTAATTAAAAATTGGCAATAAGTGTCTGGAAGTGAGGAACTTGAATCAAATTGGTGATTAAAAAAATGAAATAAAGTTACAATAATAACAAAAAAGAAAATTAAAAAAATGTAGACTTAAATTCTAAAGATGATAACAAATCAATGAATGAGGCAATTAATTTACTGTTATTTGTTGTTTTATGAGGACTACGTGTGCACTGGTACCTTAATGAAATGGTGGTGTAGCAGACTTTTCGTTGACTTAGCTTGAACAGTTATAGGAGCAATAACTTGGCCTGATTCTAGTAGAATTCAAACCACAAACTTGTATACACCATGAGTACAAGGCTGAGGAAAACTTACCAAATTTGGAAAATCCATTTGGGTTATGAAAATGTAAATGATCAACATACACATGTGAAGCTGGTGTGAAAAGTGCATCCTATGAATTATACTTTCCCACAGTTTATATAGCTATTCAACTATTACCTTATACTTGATGCTTTATTAAAGTAGGAGATTGCTTGTACTCTGCCTTTTATATAATGATAATGATTTCTAGTATGTGAAAAGGTGTATCAGGTATCTTAAAGAAACAGACAAGTTTGTTCCATTGACAGTGACTGAGAAATACTAAACTGATATGTTACCCCTAAAGTATGTGCAATCAAACAAACAACTATCATACAAACATATAACTTATTCAAAGGTAATGATCTAAATCCACCCCAAATACCTGAATCTTAAATCATTGACCCTTTAGGCTGGCGGAAAACCCTGGCTGTGAAAAAACCCTCCTGTGGCTTATAAAGATTGTTGTGATCTATGTATAAACACATGGCAGGCTATGTAGGCTATGTACGAATGTAGCTGTCAACTATTTGCATTTAGAATACCCATGTAACATATTGTATGATTAAACTATACTGATACTATCTGCCTTTTTGCTAATACAGTAACATATGTGGTATACAATGGATGTGTGAAGTAAGTAGAGATGGTAGATTGTCAGTATGGTGGTAAATTGTCAGTATTGTTGTTACTGTTGGTATGGGTCAGTTCGGCTCACAGGATGCTGCAAAACAGGAGACTATGTGTGTTAGTTTAATGGATCTACTACCTGTGAACTCATGTCTATAAACTATAAGGAGGAGTATCAATTTATAATTTCCAAGTGTTTAAATGAAAACAAATGTGCATTCTAAATAAACTATGAATGGTTGATATTTAGAAGTTAGTGAGTTGGAGGAGTTAACCAATTCCAAAGATTGAGAATCACACAATGAAAGTGTTCTAAAGAAGAATATAATTGAGTGACTGAATGCGAATAGCAGACATTCACAAATTTGGAATGTTTTACAGCAAGGACCAGAGAAAGGGAAAAAGTCAAACTTAAATTCACACAATTAACTTTGTTTACAGCATAAAATAGAAATAAGCTGGGGTTCAGGCAAATATGGAAATTGAAAACATTCTGCAATTCAGACTAAATAGGTGGTGAAAAGTTTGTCAAAATCTTAAATATATCAGTGTTATTATGTCACAAGACAAATTGAAAGATGACAAACTAAAGAAATTAAAGAAATCACAGAGTTTAAAACACACCTGTGTACTGGATTATGAAAAATGAATGAACATGAAGTTTAAATGTTTTACAGTAGATCTTATCAAAGCTGCGTATGAGTCATGAAAATTCAGTTTCACAAAAATATCAGCAGTTTACGGTATTAACTATAGAAAGTGATGAAACAGCTGTGGACACTGTCACTGATGGAAAAGATTAAGTGAAAGCTTTGACCAAATCTATAGAATATAACACAACTGACCACTAGCATGGACATAATCAAGCTTTAACATATGACTCAACAAATGAAATGGACAACAGTTGATCTTTTGTGAATTTAAGTTAAACTAAACTAAAGGTGTCAGATTGGAAATATTGAAAGGATTTGCCATATAGATAGCGGTTTGTGAGGGCATTGACAAGGATTTATTCAATAGACAATAGTTGGTTAATGTAAAAAGAAGTATCTAGTATGGCAATGATGCTCATGTAGCCAAACCGGATGTAGCATTTGTGAGGGATAAGTGCATGTAGGGATAATTTATTGTACAGGTGAAATACAGGTATTCAACGATTTAAAACAAAAGGTCAAGCAGAGTATGGGAAAATCAGATGTTGGATAGAATAAATGGAGTGTGTATTCTCTCTTGATACTTGGGCATAGCTGTTATTAACATACGGGTCTACAATTTCTGTCAGAGATTTGGATTTTAATATTTGATGTTGGACAAGAAGCTTGTTTGTGTGTAAACTAGTTAAATTATGCTTGGAAATGTTCCTCAAAGGTTTGCAAAATAACATGGTGTGCTTTTTGCATTATTTCTGCAGATTTCCTGTTCAAGGATCATAACTTTTCCTAATCATTCAAACTTAATTTAGATCGTCAAGTAGGTTGTAAACAACAACAACACAAGCATGATCATGTGAAATATGACTTTATATATTTTGACATTTTAGTCCTTTTTATAAATAACAAAATTATGATAGATTATTTGTTTAGAAATAGTTTTGGTTTTCAAATAGAGAGAACTGAAATACTGAGCTAATTGTCCTTATCCATAGCAATCAAGAGATATTTCAATTATTGATGATCCTTAGATTAACAGTTGATCAGGTGTAGTGACTGAGTTTTATGTGTCAAGTTTATAGGGGTTGAGTTTCATGTGTTATTTGAACTTACTGAATCCCAGTCTCTCCATACAGTATTATTGTATTTAACAAATGCACACAAGTATTTATGCTAAATCAATGAGTTTATGAAATGACACTTACGTGATGTTAGAATCCAGTAATGAGTAATGTTACATAAAACAAAGAGATAATATTTAACACCACAATTTCCTGTGCTTATTTATTTTCAAATTTAAGCATGAATAAGGAAAAGGTTAAAAATGCCTTCTGCTCCAGATAGAAGATATATACAAATCTAATACGTAATGGTTAATTGAATTGGTACTAGAACTGTAATATTGTGGATATCTAGATTCACCAACATTTGGGATTGTTGTTTCAGATTGTTGAGATTTTTAATTAGTTTTGAGTTTGTGGTTATGTTTGCTGTCCCATACAACATACAGGTAAATGTAAACAATGACAAATACATGAAGAATCATTTGCATAAAACATAATCATGTACAGAATGGTAATTATGCACTGTGTGTGTAGATGATACTGAGAAATGCATCATCAACCATCTAATAATGGCAGAAATATCAAACGGTATTCATATAATTATGTATCCCACCACATAATAATGAACTGACAATATATCAAGCATAAGGCCGAGCTAAGAGAACATTTCGTAATTCACTCGCCAATCTTTTAGAAAACTGTTGCAAACTTTAGATTTTCAACAATAAACTCCTATAATGTACTTTTGTGTTGAAAATTTAGAATGTGTAATACAAAATAAATCCCTGGTGACCTAACATTCTACTATAGCTAAAGAATAACTTTCTGAAATGTTAATGGTTTTTGATAAAATAAGCCATAATATAGATATATCTAAAGAAAGGAACATAACATCCTGCTGTAAAGTGAAAGAGTGGTGGTAAGGAGAGTATAATGGAGTGATTGTAGATGTATTGTACTGGTGCCCAACAGGGGAGTGGAGGGTTTACGCTGAAGGTGTGGAGACACTATCTGATCTAGACACTTTCAACAACTTAGCAGGTCTCCACAATGTACAGGAACACAATTGAATCCCAGGCAAGAACACTAAACTAAGCATTAGACAAACATTTGAAATATAGAGACACATTTAAAGATAAAGCAGTTAATTTTAGAGTTACATGACCTTTTCATAGAATAAATAATTGTGCAACCTGTAAGATTGAAAATAAACCCACCTAACATAGTTATCTTCAGTGATACAGTAAACATTTTGGGAAGTTTTACACTATCAGCTGTTTGTATGTGGAATATGGAAAAGGAAAACAGAACTCTTGTTGTTTTGTGTGCCAATTGAAAAAGGGTATATGGGAATATTTAGACAAATTTTGGTGCAAACCTGCCTTGTATTCTGCAGAAAAAGAAAATATGATGGGTTGCTATGAAAAACTGTGGTTATATACTTTATGCGAAATTAAAAGGCAGTTATTGCATTTTTTGTTTAACCTAGGAATTGATTGATACTGTTAGTCAAATTATAGACAAACCCAACGTGATAAGAGGTTTGTTTGTGATGCAAGGGTTATTAACAGAACATTGGAAAATAACAACTTTCTTTTTTTGATTGCTAATTGGTCATTGAGTACAGAATGATCCAGGCCATGTCTTGTACATAAGTCGTATAACAGCACATCCATACATGTAAGTAGAATAAGGGGTAAAATATAGGACAATTACATACATGTCTTCACTATAGTATCATAATAATTACAGTCACAAAGCAATAACACTTGCCATAAATATACAATAAAAAATATTACCCGAGTTTTTTTATCACCAGAAGTAACTGTCACCTCTTTATTATCTTTATTATCTGTTAGGAAGTTGGAGACAGAGTACTTGTACTTTTTGGGGGAGGAAGGTTGAGGGAACTGGGTACGACATGGAGAGATATTTATGAACCATTAAAAATCTTTTGTTGGAATAACTGTCACACAACAACGTTTCTCTTCTCTGTTCTGTACAGTTAACACAAAATGGTGTGGGGGGTGGCGATGGGGATGTGTCAGTGTAATAAGTTAGTTTTTGCTGTCCCTTTGTAGTCTGCAATGACGACGAATGTTTGGCAAATAAATTCTGGAATGCATAATTTTATTGCGAACTGAAGAACTTAGAAATACTGGAGAAAAATGAATATCCTATAGCATCCTGACTAAGCTCAGTATTGCAACAAGTAGAACTACGACTAATGCTTCACTAGAATAACCTTAATAGAAATTAAAACAACTACAGACAAACACAGAAAGTTCATGATGAAAATTAATTCTTATTTCTATTTTACCAAGACTGATCTTTCTGCAACACACATTAATTGATTAAGTTATGTTAATTTACATGCCTCAAATTCAAGTTAGTGCTGTAACATGTGATGCTATTAGTGAACAGATGGTAGGCTGAAGTGTGCATGGTGACTGCGGTGTAACTGGGGATTGCTAGGGGCTGTTGTCACATTGATCTGCTCAGTTATAATACAGTGACGAAATATGAAGTGTCATGCAAGACTAGTGATAAATGTGCAAATGAGAAAATTGAATTTATATTTTGAAGTCTTACTTTGGAGTTGATAGGTTAATTTTAAATGATAAAAGTGATATAACTCAGTGGTTTGATTTTAGAATAATGGGTAATGTAAACAGTGTACTATCATTGACTGTTAACAATGAAAACTGAAAGTCAAACAAATGTGTTTTTATAATCAATTAAGCTTGTTAACTTCACATACTCAGATACAGGAATTGGTGCAACTGTTTTATACAGAAGGAGAATTGTTTCATTGTAATTGGTAATATATTACACACTTTTAAACACGCATTTTGCAAAAATTGATTCAAACGAAATAAACATTAACAACTCGATGGTCACGATTATAGAGCTAAAATTAAGAGTGTGTGATTATATGGAAATTAGGAGATTCAAGATGAGAACAAATAGAAGGACATGTTCTTGTCAACAATTCTAGCACAAGTGCTTGTAGTTCAGTTCCATGCTGTGTTTATAAATAGTGAGTAATGATGAGTAATTAGTCGGGTTGCACATCTGTTTTCTACCTGATGGGTCCCTGCTGGGTTCCAGGGAGTTTAGGGAGCCTGTGTTCTTCTGTCTGGTACAAAGATAGTAAATATTATGATGCGTTTACATTCAGCATGGGTAATTATCACACATGTGTTACATAACAGTGCATGTTTTTTAGGGAACTAAATTGTGAGGGGACAAACAACAGTAGCTTATAATCTTGTGGTGTTAGTAGAATGAAACAGGCTGCATTTATATTGTCTAAAACAGTTTGTAAACGTTGGATAGTTGATATAAAATAGGTATGAATTTATATTACAATATGTATCTGTACAAGACATGACTGGTCTGGTGTTTGTGTTTGTGCACTATTCCAGTATAGTGTTTACTTTCTGTAATACAAATATTTGTTCATATATCTATCTAGATAAGCTGGTTTTGGATTGTTTGAAAACTGGTTTACTGTGCTAAAAGTTGAGCTAAGTCTATCTGAGGTTTAGTATGACAGAGAGGTAAGTGAATTGGTCAGATTAATTAGTATTTTATCAATTTCATAATGGCAAATTAAAATCCAATTGAGAAATGTGGTCAATTGAGAAATCTTTGGGTAAAAGTAATCTCTTTCTGATGTAACTTTCAACAAATGGAGTGTTTTCAGTGTTTGACAGAAAGAAGGACTGGCTAACATTTGGATTATAGGCCACTCAAGAGGATTTGTCTAAAAGCCCCTGACTTCTCAGACCAGCGTTAAAAAGTTAACCAAATATTTTCAACAAGATTTGAAGTAAATGATTGAAGCGTAACCTTTCTGACCACTGTTATTTTCAAGCAAATTTTTCCAGTGGTTTGGATTTATGTTGTGGTTCTGTAAGGATAGATCAAACCTAGCCAACTTAATACTGTCACCAAATCATTGCATGGAATTAAGCAAGATTTCTGTTTGTAAATAATTCACGTCCATTTTGATTTCAGTGTAAGGCAAAGTATATTAACAGTAATTTGATTAATTCTTTTTAGCTATATAATATGGATTTTATCACACCTTAACTTAAACTTAACTTTACTAAGATGCCCAAGATTGGGAGAAGGCAAAATGCATAAAATTATTCAATAAACTCCTTCCATAGATTTGAGATTTTGGTTTTGGTTTTAAAAAGATTGTAAAAGTATTAAAACAACAATTGACCAGAAGAGTGATTTAGTTAACGTAAAGCAGATATTTGTGGAATTTCGTGGAATATCTATGTAGGTTTGGAGAGAGGAAATGTTTAACAAAACTTTATGTGAAGTCTTACAAAGTTAAAATTGATTAAATTGGATGTTATCAGGTTTCTTTGACCACTGAACTGCTACGTTGACCCAACAAAGACGGACTACCAACCGCTGTGTAAATTAGCCATGAAATAGAAATGCAAACTTTAACAATGAATGATTGCAAATAAAACCATGTAAGAAGTGAAAACTTGAAACAGTCCATTATAGCTTGAATTAACTTCTATTTGAGAAACTTGTGCTCATTAAAATAAGGGTGTTCATGAATGAGGGACACGGTGTGTGTAGTAAATGGATGTTGTCAGAGCTAAAAGGTTGTAAGTGTCATGAGATAGATTGGAAGATAGAGTGTTTCTGTATTTGTCCCTTAGAATGTAAGTCATGCTCGTGTATATAAATAATGGACTATTGAGAAGAGTTCAGGAGGTTAACAAAACGAGACAAACATGAATAATGACAGCATGTGATTGAAATTTACAATTAACTAATCAGTCAAAATCAACATCTGTGGGCAAAAACCAGTTTATTTTGGATTCAATTTCCTGGACTTACTTTGTGAATTATTTTGATATAATATTATTAAACAATATGCTAAATGGTTGTGAGAAAAATATGTTTACACAAACAGCTGGTGTTGTACATGTACATGTTATTGACTGGTGTTAGTGTTATGCTGAGTGTTGAGGAGGAGTGATTCTAAAAACAAGATGTTTGGTTTTTATGAATAAAGTGTGTCAAGTTTAGTTGAAGAGAACAGTGGAGATGTTTAACACTGCAAGCTGTAGGTAGTTAGAATTTAGAGGGAAAACAACAATTTGATAGTTTGCTCAACTATGTCTTTTCTTGGCTGCTATTTTAGAAAAATGATTTTTGTTAGTGAAATAAGTAAAGTCAATAGATTAATAATTCACTTGTATATAATAACATACTAACATTTACAAATAGCACAAAGCTCTATTGGCATGTAAGTCATCAATAGAATAATTAAATATCATAAATAGTAACTGTATATCTGATGCACCTGGAGTCTCATTCACATTACAGGCTACCTAATGCTGATTGTCCATAATTAACGAGAGAAAAGATTAAATATAGGTTGTCATTAGTTTCACACAATGTGATTCTTGATAGGGTTACCACTCAAATTTCACCACTGTATAGCTAAAGTACCGGTTGTTTACAGGATCCTTGTGATTTATGTCATGAGATAATCTTTCCTCATTTTTCAAATGCAATTGAGGACCATAGCATTTTGGCCAAACCGAAATTTCCTATTCTAGTCATATAGTTAACATGAAGTTGACATATATGAGATCAATATGCCCAAAGTCATGTTCTATATTTTACAGTACATGATCATGGGCATGAACATGAGAACACCAGTGTACATGGAATACAGGAATATATAAATGTGACTTCTATATATTGGAAGCATGAAAGGAGGGGAATCAATGAGACATTCACTTCTATATATCCATAGCTTTGCAACTTTCTATAGAATACTGGTTTAGCTCTTGCTTAATTACAGCCAATATGTAGGGTAAATAAAGTTAGGTAATGTCTATTTATCCCTGTACACCTGAATTAAGCCAGTACCGTAAACTGTCTCATTTTTACAACCACATTATATTATGTTCTGCATGGTTTTTGGGAATCATTAGTAAGATATCTATATAGTAGCAGCTTTTTAAATCATTTTCAAAAAAAGATGTTCTTTATTCCACAGCTTTTTATTTCAATTTTAAGGATCGCAATTTTCTAACTTTTGAAAATAATTAAACCCCAAAAAGTCATCATAAAGCTTTACAGTAGATTATAGAATAATAATTTTTCAAATATTATTTCATGTCAATCACACAGTCAGCAGTACCATGAGTTGTGAAAGTCATTCAAATGTTCTGTATTTAAGTTATGAGATTTGAATCTTAAGTTATAAACATTATTTTTTTGTACTGTAAACAGGAGTGTGTGTAATTAAACAATTCTTCAGGTATACACAGTTAAATTATTCTTAACAAATCTATCTACATACATATCAGAAAATCATGAACTTTAGAAAGTAGTTAAGATCGACCTTTTAGAAACTTGTGCGTAAATGTCAAGTGTTCAAAATAATATTAAATGAAAGCAAACATTTTAACCCTGCACTGTCTATGAACAATGAAAGTTTCTCAATTCAGAACTGATACGGTCTTATACAACATAGTAAATACACGCTAAAATGGAGATGTAGACTTTGTTGATTTTCGTTTTTATGACTTAAACCAATTTCAGAAAAATGGAGTACAATAATAAGCTTGGATTTTAATGTCCAGTAAATTTGGATGAAGCTTGTACATGGGGAGAGTGTTAAGATTATGGGTAATATGGGATATATATAGAGAGAGTAACAAAGTACGAGAAATATTGAGTTGACGACTAGAAGTGTGAAGTGGGGGATGACAAGTTTTCAGACATATTTAATAGCTAAGACCACCGTTGTCGGGCTATGGAAGATTTGCATGAGAAAAACGAGAGAAGAGAGATTTGGTTGTGGTTTGATATCCTATGTACCTAGAGGCATTAAAAGACAGAAGTATGCTATAGGAACACTTCTCAGCTGCACTGTTGTAACATAATTGCTTATGAGATTTAATATAGGAAATCTGCAGAATACTGTTAGCCAAGTGGAGAGTTTTTTAGCTGGCATGTGATTAATTAAACTGGATTAATACTCCTTTATCTTCCTGCAGTTACGCATGTGGTGTAGGATGCATGTGAGATACTGGGTAGTCGTTTTACGATGTTATGAAAGTAAAAACCCTTGAACAGCTTATTGCATGTGTGGAGAACCTGTTGTTATAGTGTTGATATTGTTGATTGATTAAGGGAGGTAATTCAATTCAAGTAGATATTTTTGGTAATTTTGGTAAGTGAGTCATATAGTTTGAAATGTGAAATTTCTTATGATCCATGGTTTCCAGGAATACAAGTGGCTTTATAAATACTGGACCATATTCACAGGCAGGGATTATAAACGTGAGTGTGAAATGTGTTGTTGTGACAATAAAGGGAGGTAATTTAAGTGAAGAGTTATCTCATGGATTGGTGTAAATGTAGTTGAAAGTGACTAACTATGTATAGCAAGGATGGAGTGGTGTGTAAAGCATTGACATTAATTGGTAAGCTACAGAACAAGTATGGATTTAAGTCCAAGTTTTACAACCTTGCCTCCCCTTGCCCATCACCTGACAGAGAACTTCCAACTATATATGAGGAGGACTCGGGCTTCACAGAGCAAGACTGGGTAGGTGACAATATTTGTATGAGACTTTTGTTTCCGTGTAACCGTCTTTATTGTGTTGTACGAAAGAGTTACATTGCAAGGTATGATGGAATATTTTGGTTCAAGCTCAGACTTATTATTAAAATGTTGTTATATATTTACCTTTTCAACATAGCAAATTGGAAATAGCAATGTAGTATACTATATATATTGTTTGGGAAAATACAAGAGACGTTTTCCAAGTCAGTAAACTCCATGTATTGGTTTGCAACTTTGAAAACTTCTTTATTACTGGCTCCTATTGTACAGCATGACAAACAAAAGTGTAAGTTCAAGCTGAGCTGGCTATTCTAACATTTACACTGTAAAGACCCCATGCAGGGACAGAGTAAATGTCAGCTAGATCAAGTAAATGTCAATGAATTATCTCCTAATACTCAGTAATAGCTGGAATTAACTCCTTCCTACAACCATTTTCAGAAATGACACAAAATGCACACATGTATGCCAGCGCACTTACAAGTATCTGGTAATGTTGGGCTTATCTTTAGTTGTACCCGTCAAGAATTACTAGCAATCACAGCAACTCCAGCCTAACTATTTCTGCCATTTCAAATACCCATAAGTATTGCCTGGGTATGCTGTAGACAGGATCTATAATTCCTGCATCTGTGAGGCAGCCTGGAGTATTGGTGTTATCTCTCTTGCTACAATGTTCCGCTGCTTGTGAGAGACGATGTTTTTAACCCTATCTGGGGCAGGAGCCATTGATTTCCGTCTAAGTCTAGCAATAAACGGTACAAGAGAAGCAATGACTCATATTCATTGATTGTTTATGGAGAACTTTCTCTCTTTTTACATTATACTAAAAGCTGTCTGCTGTTGTTAACTTGGTGCCAACATTTTACTCCCTGTCGCAATATCAGTAAAATTTGGCTAAATGGCAGATTTTTCGAACTTAGTGAAAACCGAGTGTTGCTCTGGGATACAATGCTGGAATAGAACTTGGAATGTGTAGTATTTACTTTCATATTTGAATAGGATAGTCTTTTCGGAATACCAGATGGTAAGTGTTTACACAATAGCATGTATTATCCCTCAACTGTTTAGCAAACTTTGATGCGTTCTCAAATCCATGTACAAATGCATGCTTTTCTAGTTACTTTTACTGGGAGTAATTAAAAGATGAAAAGCTTTTAACACACATTTTTTTGCCAGGTATTTCACCGTGTTGTTTATTACCGTGTTGTATATTACTGTGTTGTATATTACTGTGATGAAAAGCAAGAGCAATATCCTGAGAAGCTATGTGAAATAATAATATTCCTCTAACCTAGTTTTGTATGTTTAAGTATGGGTTAATTGTGCATGAAGACATTGTGTATATGTGTACTGGTATATAGACTGTACTGTAGTTTGTTAGTGCACTTGTTTATGAATGAAAGGTTGGTGGACAGGTAATGATGTAAGTCAATCAAAGGTGAAGAAACTGTGTGCAATACATGAATGGAAGAGAGTTTCTTCTCTATCTACTTGTAGGTGTGACATAGAACGGTTTTGCTTTCATCTAGTATTGAAAGAGTAAGTAATATTGACCTTGTAGGAATAGTAATGAGACAGGGAGAACAGTTAATTGATTATTTAATTGAGTGTTTGTTAATACATTGTTAAAGGTGGAAACATGAACAGTTATAATATAGGTATATGAAAGGGTAAATAAACATATGCTAATGTAAAAGTTTAAGACTATTTGGCGTGGCGCAGTGGGTAGAGCATCTGACTTGTAATGGTCTTTGGTTCGATCCCCATCAATTAGCCCCCGTTTTTCCCTTGAGCAAGAAACTTTACCCTTATTGCTTAGTACGGGTTGGTTTCAGGAACGGATTCGACCGTGATTTCACAATCAAAATTATATAAATTGAGGGCCATATGGAAGTTTGACTTATATGTCAAATAAGCTCCCTCGTTAAATATCGTCAACACTTTCCTCACTATGTTATAGTATGACCAGATGTTAGGGGTTGGAATCTTGGGTTTATGGTAATTCTTTGAGTTTGTTTAAGGTGTAAGAGTAGTATGTGTTGTGCAGCTATGTCATTGATTGTGTTAGGTTACAACATTTGAGTATTGATAGTTGTCTAAAACTCAAGAGGATTGCTATGTTTAACACTTTGAAAAGGTAAACTAGCCATGGTCAACACATTTCACTGTTAGTTTGCTGATCTTATCATCTAACCATTGTGGAACATTAAAACATTATCTTCATTCATCATGAGTGTGTGGGCTAGAACTTGTTTTATAGCACATACATGTTTAATACCCTGAACACTGAGCTATTAACTGTTTGGTTTGTAACTTATATGACATGGTGAGTATAGAAGGGAAATATATCAGGTTACATGTCATAGGTTGATATCTCCATATATACCATGTACTGGATATAGGTAACACCATGTACTGGATATAGGTAACACCATGTACTGGATATAGGTGACACCATGTACTGGATATAGGTAACACCATGTACTGGATATAGGTAACACCATCAATGAAGTGTTAAAGAGATGATTGTATAAAACTGGTGTAATTGATAGGCTGACTCCTAAACACCCTGAGATCGGAAGAGCGTCGTGTAGGGAAAGAGTGTAGATCTCG
>ENA-OREC01000115-OREC01000115.1-marine-metagenome-genome-assembly--contig:-NODE-115-length-21476-cov-14.093556_pt1 | contig 21476 bp, 8 predicted proteins | sample MGYA00248626_ERZ508543 | MGnify/ENA primary metagenome ERZ508543 (study PRJEB26211, sample SAMN05518279) | marine metagenome | isolation source: Puget Sound, Washington, USA | host: Bankia setacea...
ATTATAACACAGAAGAATGCTCACAGACAGTTCAGGTTGAGCCGGAAATGATTATAACAAAGAAGAATGCTCACAGACAGTCATATATAGTTTATATCTGTACATTTGATAATCCATTAAACTCGTGCTGTTCTGTAATACTTGGCAACACAGTTTGTGGCGTGCCTTAGTTTTTCTGGAGTGATGCACTCAATCCTTAGAACGTATGTTAATTGCATCGCTAGCAAAATACTGTTTGTAAAGTTGACAGTTGTTTTCTCAGTATAACGGGTGTTTTCTAGATACGTGAAACGTGGAGTATTTAAGGGAAAACATTCGTAAACGTGCTAAACTATTTGACATATTAGTGTACATAAATATGTATATTCCATATAAACTATATTATTGTTGGTAAATATAAATCATATATGTTGGTAGACGTGTAAGTAGATACATTGGTATGTCCATGTATGTGCTTATATGGCTGTCTCTCTTGTTCACGGACTTTAGAGTGTAGCTAGGGCGGGATTTTCACAACAGAGATGTACATTTAGAGACCACATCAATTTTACGGTATCCATTGTTACCATGATGTTATTTAGGTAGCTAAGAGTATACACACCGTAGTATATAAATGTACATCCCTTAAGCTACTTAACAGATTATGCAACTTCATCAGTGTTTCCATCTTTTATGAGTGAGGCACATTGGACCCGCTAATTTCACGCTCACAATTTACGTCTGAAACTAACCTTGTATGAATAATGTATTTGATTCTCGGGATATATGGACCAACTTTCTGAGGTCGCAATTGGATTAAGAGTACATACATAGACTCGCATTGAAATGAACCTCAACATCTCAAGATGCACGAAATGTACACTATGCAACATTCGTATTGACAGAAACAATAACTACATTATGACTATGGAAAATGATAAAACAAATTTCTTTTATGTCTACAAACATGTAACCTTTTACACTGTAAATTACATTAGTATTCCTGGAAAAGTATATTATTCCTGCACGTTATCCTTTAACATGAATGAACACTGCTAGCATATTTGTACGAGGATTATTTTTTAAATTAGGATGGCGTTTAGTGTTCATGTTCATGGAGAAACAACACCACCTTAGTGTTAACCTTTTCACACAGGGACGAAGTAGTCCGGGTAATAAATAACAACGTATCGTTTTTCTTTGGGAATGATCAATATTACGCCAAGTTACAGTGCAAACTCTGCATGTTTTTGTGCGTATAATTAGTCACCAAACAATAAATATCGCCGTTTGGAATGTTCAGCTTGATTTGATCTTCGATTCGCCCAGTGTATGTGCTCTTTGCAATACTCAACATAAAACAGTGATGTGTAGTGCCAAGCTGTTAGTACAGAGAATGTCCGTTTACTATTCTTTTTGTGTTTACGATTTAAGCCTTGCCAGTCTGCACATGATTATTCGATGTTAGTTGCTCATACCTGAATATATCGGGAACATGTTCAAGTATTGCGATTGTGTGTATTACAGTATAGTTGTACCCTTTGTATTCACTTTGCTATATTGTCGATTCGTACGTACGATTACGAATATATACGAATATCCGTTACAATGTTTAACAATTGGGAGGGATATTTCTATATGCTATAGAAAGTTGCTAGCACATTTTGATAAACCATACGAGTGTTATCACAAAATAAATACGCAATCTGGTTTAATCAGACAAAGAAATCTTCTCTTTGTAGCCATCATGTAAACCTGCTTATTCTATTATAAATACATGGGCGTTTCCCGATGTAAACCAACCACTGATTTGGAAATTATTTAATTATGTTGTATGTATGCCCTTGAGCAGTTGTCACATTCATGTGAAGTGTGGAGAATTCGCTGATGCTGGGTGTCTCTAAGAGTAATTTAAATGATAGCCTCGAACTAAACTAGTTAAAATGATGCTGAGAAGAGGACAGCGGCCTCATTTCTAATAAGATCTGCTGACTCAAATGTCTGTCAGTTTTACACCATTTCCCTTTTCTTGCACATATCACATCCGGATTAAAACCAGGTTATTGAACTGACGGGTTGCACTAACCACTTGTAATCTGTTTAGATAGGATTAAATCTGTGAATCGGCAGGAAATCATGTCTAACAACAACAGGTATATTCACTTTATTGATGTCATCCTGTTTTACAAATGCTTAGATATTTACGTTCGTGCAATATGTGTCCAAGGCTTGCTGTTTAAAATGTACTACATACAAGTTTCGACTCCTGTTCATGTGGCGGGCTTAGTGCTTCTCATTAGGATTAAATCATATGATGTTTATTGTTTCCAATGTAATCCATGTGTTGGTGTTGACATCACACTCACATACAGTTTCTTAAATATAAAGTATAAACTAATGATTAACAGCATATGTATAATACATATACTAACACTACTTGCCATTGAATAATTGAGGTTGCTTATACCTTAAGAATACTCAGAAACGTGTTGATGTTTGTTTCTTTTACGCAGCGTTTCATCCCAGAATGCTGTGTCATGCATGTAAAGAAGAGTATATCCACCTCATAACGCAGAAGTCTATATCAATATATCAGTTTTCATTGTTCAACCTTAAAATTCATTTCCATTGAAACCTGTATGTCAGTAGGTTTGTGTTACAATAGGTGAAACTGTCTGATGCCTCGAACTGTCTAGTGAGATGTCCGCTTGAATGAACCAGACAACGTGTTTTATATCATGTTTTATCATGGAATTACGCTTTATTTCTAGAAGATATTAACTCCAGTGTATGTCGCTTGTGAGATAACAGCGGACAGAAACAACGGCTTTTTACGAGATACATACACTTGGAAAGTACACTTCACTCGTGTACACCATGATCTATCTGAAAATAGCATACTTTTCCGACAAATGCAATAACCCTAGTATTTCCAGAAGCAACACATATACCTGCTCCAGTCAGGTGCTGTTTAATCATAGTCATCGGCATTAAAGAGCGGCTGTGCAAACCCGTATAACTGAAACAAGTTCTATATGGATGTCCTTGTGTTAACTTGTGACAATAATATAATGTTATTAATCGGGTGATTTCATATTTGCCCTGTTTTTGGCCAATATGAAAATAACCCATTAATGACATTTTTATTAATTAACTAAATAATGTTTAAGGTATTGTATAATAATAGGTATACTGTGTAAGTCTTACCATACCAAGGGATTATATTATAAAAAAAGTCTGGTGTCACTTTTAAATGTTTTTCTTTATGGAACACATATCTGGTTAACAATTTCTTTAAACTTTATAAAGCACATAACAGATATCAATCAAAATTAAACTGCTACATAAATATTTAATTAAACAAAGAAAAGGGCAAACAACTGTGCAGACAGCGATTTAACCGATTTACATAAATGTCGTCACCGTGACGTCATTTGTACTCATAGCTGTCAGATCAAATTTAATACACAGTGAAAAACAAATGAAACTTGCAAACGTTGCAGTGTCTGTAGAGTTTGTCAACACATATAATAACGAACTGTGATTTTAAAGGATGTTTAATAATGTAGTGAACTAAAACAAAACGGATACTTAACACATGAGGTGACAATGTTTATAGATATGATTTTAAATGGCGAGATGAGGAGAACAGGGACTCACAAAATGAATGTAAGTGTAATCGGACGATGGTTCTGTGTTCAAATTTCGCAGATTTCTGGGTCTAATCAGTCGTTCTGTCGTTTTTCAATTACATCAACATTTCTGACTTCAACGAGTCATCAACGCCATGCTTCATTGATGGACATGAAAACAATAACGGCAAATTAGGATTCGAGCAATGCGTAGATCTTATTTACTTAAAAATGTTGACAAAGGTATGGTTACCTTCTTGTTTGTGATTTTTATATTCGGAGCTTTACAAATATTGCACAGTGTTTACAGCCGACAGCGTTTTTTATTTTGTTGGAAAGGTCAAACTTAAAAGGTTTTAACGCTATAAATAGAACGAAAAAGTTAACATATGAAACAGACGAAATACTGAAAAGCGGGATGGAGTTGGTTTAAACATATTTTTATTCGGAAATATTTACAGATACAACGGTAACTATAATTAGCGATTGTTATGCAGTCGAACAGCGTAAGTCATCAATCAAACTTTTGAATTGAGAGAAAAATGACAAAGAAACTGGTTTCGAAAAAATCTCGTTTTGGTCCTGCTGCACCAACCAATCAAATTCGTCCATTTTCATATTGGCTCTGTGAAAGCCGTAGTGACAGGGTTTATGATAATCTGCTCGAAAGTAAAGATTATATGAAGACAAACTGTTACGGCATCTGTTTAAAGTACTTGTAATTCATTAAAGAAAAGTCTGAGGTATAATATAAGAAATAGTTCAGTTGCAGTTGTTGGTTTCGTTGAGCCGTTTTTTTGCAAAGATCACAACATATGAATATTCTAGAACTTAAAAAACAAAAACAATGTCGGCTGCTCGGTTCGCTACTTTGACAGCTGAGGAAAAGGTGATTCTTCTCAAAAGCAAAGACTTTGTACATTGAAGTGTGCGGTATAATATAAGAAATAGTTCACACCACTTCGGGCCTCATGACATTATAGTGACCTCCCAGTCACTATAATGTCATGAGGCCCTCAGTGGTGTTTATTATTTCTTAAATAATTAATGAATAATCCGCTATTATATTGTTACACTTTACTACAGAAGGATATATATATATAAATATCCTTCTGTAGTAAAGTGTAACAGTATATATTATAATTATATATATATATATATATATGTACATGTATATATAACGACTTGAAAGTTAGTACTGTTTAATTATAGTCGTCTAATAAAAGTATTTTGCAATTATGTTACTGCTTTTGTTCTGACTATTACATTTCAAACTTTATATACATATAAAACACCACAATGGAAACGTGAGTGCTAGAGATAGCATATGCTATATAATTATTCAACGCTCAAATAGCAGAAAGATTCAGATTGTGAATTTATATAATCTTGCCGCAAATGAATACATTATCATTAACACATAAAGAAAATGAACACTCAATAATACATTAAACAGGCATGCCCTCGTTAGTATATATCTTTAGACAAATGCACTCACGTGTATGTGTAATACTGTGTAATTGATCTAATTAATTCGATTGTAATTTAACATTGATATTTAGTCGCTCTAACAATACATAATGGGAGTTCTTCAAAGCAAAATATAATACGTTTGATCTCTATATGTCTTAATTCCAGTCTAAGTTAAAACATGCTGAGACATTGAAACTGTAGCTGGCGGACACAAGACAACCAATTAGTGTGGGAGTTTATGTATTAAGTTTGCTTTTACCAAGTGTAATATTGTATCCATTATAGATATTATTTATGATGATATTGCAGTTTAAATGCAATCTCCGGCGGAAAACGCTTACGAGAAGGTTACTTCTTTAATAAAAAACAATCCAACTATTACGACTGCATTATTTTATAGTTCTTGTTTGACAAGTGTAGTACCTATACAATTGTTGAAACAGAAACCGACAACAGTAATTGTGCTGTTAACATTTTTGTTTAATAATACATATTGTGACATAGTACCAACAAGGGAATACTGGAATGATGTCAATAGGGATACATGAAACTTTTGTAAAATAAGCAGAGGTATGTAAAGGATCCACCTGACTTGTAAACACGTCGACACAGAACGTATCAATTAGTCGGTAAGTATCCACATGAACAAAAAGCTGAAAAGATCTATATTCAACCGTATTGATTGTATTTCTACCTGTCAAGCTGATCTAAGGTGATATACACTTGGGAACAGGTGTAAACTGTAGTTTCTCTTCATAATGAAAACTCACCATATTTAATTGTTCTCAACATTTCTATATTAATATACTTCTCTGTCTATACAGAAGAACACATATTTGCCCTAACAACTAATACACTGTGCACTGAATATGATTTATCTGCACTTTAAAACTACGAAAACGCCAAAAAAAAACAAATTCAGAAACAGTTAACACAATATAATAAAATTAAGCTCTTTTCGAATGATCGTGTTTGTATTAGAAAGCAATACACTTAACCGAACTTCCTATTGGCCACCTAGTTTTTGCTAGGTAGTTGGGTAGTTGTGTCTGTCTAGAGTTTACTCGTGCTCAACTTTAATTTATAGTTTTATATTGTGTAATATCTTTATTCAATTCGCCAGTTGAAATGTATTTTTAACTTTAATTACAGTATCAACGGATAACGTACTTTGCTCTACTAATTTCTCAAACAAGTTCTAGGAGGAAACATTGATTTGAGTATGTTCATTAATAAAACATAATGCTGACTAGGCATTAGGTATCTCTAATGATAGTAACATTACTTCTAGAGGTCGTTATATATACGATATGTTTGTAGTTCAATGTAATTACCTATCGTTTGGCGTTTATTATATATTTGGTCAAAATGTTCTTCTACAGCATGTAAGAATCACCAATCACAGACAAGGATATGCAATTATATTCAATGGATTGTCTATAAATATGTACTTTGTTTTTATGTACTTTGCTTTAGCAAAGTAAGCGCTTAAGAATACATACATATATAACATATATCTACAAACAAAGTAATACAAACACTCGTAGGAAAATGGTGACGATGTGTACATAAATAAGTAATTAATTGATCGCAAACAAGCTCGAAAATAAATTATGTTTCATGTCTTTTAAATTGTTGTATACTAAACTTTGTAACACACTCGTAGCTTGATAATATTCGCAAACACGAACACAATTGTGATATTATTTCGAGAGCAAGCCTATTTTGTATTTTCAATTAAACACAGTTTAACAGTAGCTCATGTTTGATATATAAAAGTATGCCAAAACATTTAAATGGAACAAGACCGAGGTCAAACGCATTTTTTCTGTGTAGTTCCATTGTTGATGTGTTTGTTCACTACACTTTTAAGAGATTTTATAATTCATCACAACACCATTTCTAAATCACAGAAGGCTGTTATAAAATAGACTTTTCAAAACAAGGTACTACATACAAACAGAACATGCTTCATATAACATCGGAAGTACAATTGTTCTACTGTTACATACAACAATGAAGAACAGACTGTATTGACACAAATATTTCATTCAACTCCCGCCTTCTTAATATTAAATTATGATGACATTTATATATGACAAATCAGATAAAACAATCCGTACATTTAAAATAATATAGTTGCGTGCTCCATAGACAGATATACATACATGCCAACTTAGTGACGTGTTGCAAATACATTTATGATATATTCAAAGCAGAAACTATTGCTTGTGGCTATTAGAGTGGGAGTCGTCTACCTCTTCCTACAGAGAGAACACATATATTGTCTTTGCTGTAATTCTATTTTTAATATTGAAGATAAGTTCCATGTTGTATTTATATGTCCTTGTTATACCACATTATTATATTAATAGACCGTTTATGTATAACTTATTAGAACTTCTTAACGTAACTGATAAACACATTCTTCTAAGTGTATCGAAATATGTTAAAGCCATGATATTACTCAGAAATTCAATTGTTAATGTATGCTCCCCAAATGGGGAAGCATATAGTCGCCGCTTTGTCCGTCGATCCGCCGATCCGGTACCTTGTTCGCCAAATAACTTTAAAACTACTATTAACATATAAATAAAACTTGGTATATAGACGGATGGCAATGAGAGGAAAAGCAATACCCATGACCTATAATCCTACCCTGTACAGTTATGGAGTTATCTCCCCATAACCATTTTTCATAATGGATGCCTGTCCGGGTCATATCTTTGAAAGTACACAAGGGATTGATATGAAACTTGGTTCATAGATAGATGGCAGTGAGAGGGAGGCCCGTGCACAAGAACCATGCTCATATTCTGTATATTTACAGAGTAACCTCCCCTTAACATTTTGTTTTTTTCATAGTGGATGTCTGTCTGGGCCATATATTTACATGTACTAAAAGGATTGAAATGGAACTTGGTTTATAGATAGATGACAGAGAGTGGAAGGGCAGTGTATAATAACCATAATCATACCCTGTATATCTAATGAAGAAATCAAATTCGACAATAGCTAAGGCAACTTATTTCTTACAAGCCTTACAGGCGGTCTATTCAATTAGCCTTTATATTCTAAAGTCTAATTTAAAGATGAAAATACCTGCCAGGACCTTCAACTAGTGTACAATGTATTTGTTATTGCGTAGTGTTAATCAATTGAAATGCGTTTTGTAAACCCTGTAAAATGAATACGTATGAACATGTAACACGTTTTGAATTCTTACCTATTTCCGTTGTAACATAAAATGTCAAATCAACTTACAAAACACTTTACAACAGTTGAATTCATCAAAATAATTACTTGATATACAATCCAACGAAACAATAATAAACATCAGCGTTTATGTTTTGCCTGTTCTCTGGGAGAGACCGAGAATAAACTGTTATCGTTTATTGTTTAATGAATGTGTGGGGGTGTTAACATGCGCAATAATTTCTACCACTTGGAGATGACGAGTGTCTGTTAGGTTTTGATCTGGTGCCATAATTAAACAGAAATAATTTGATGCAATGAATTGTAGCACACACATCATACATACGTACTGTTATATTAAACATATTAGTATATTTGTGTCATATATTATTGGTAAGAACAGCTTTACCTGCTGAAAAATAGTACTTACTATTTACATATAAAGCATTCTTATTGTATAGAGTGTCCTTGTTTCGAAACACAATTACTTACCATAACGATATCAGTCTTTGTCAGCCGCGTGGAATTGTAAACTCCGGTTGGTTTTCTCAACCCTGATCAGTGTAGCCAAAAACTCGACACTCACAACATAAAATGTCTATTAATAGTAAAAATTGCTGTCTTGCACTTTACCACCAAATCCACCAAAATATAGTTCAGGAAAGTACAGACTATATAAGTTGCAAGCTATGTTTCAAATAACCAAGGTAAATTTGATAATTTAGAAGTTATCTTAATGCAATATTTATTTTGATCATTCAATTTGTTGAACTTAGATACAGATAACAACATAGCAGTATCCCTACGACAAAGATGAATGAACATCAAAACGTAAACAAAGTATACAAAACGCATCAGCGTATCACGAGACAATGTTTTATGATCTCAACCCAACAAACAGTTTCCGATTACATAATAACAGTCGACATCCAATCGAAAGTCATTTTTGATTATGTTGTAAGAATAAACGTGCGGTACTAATTTCCGGTCTTTCTCCACTATTAACCTGAGTCTTATCCGGCCTCTTAATCCCCGGCTAATATCAAAGCACTGAAAGTGCTGATGGACCGTGCCGATGTATGTTGAACCGTTTCTGCTTTTCATAACAAAGAGGAGTACAAGGAATTGGAATCGACACAAAAACCCTTGATGTGGAACATTGAATGAGTGAATCTTGCCATTCGTGCATGCAATAACATGGTTGGTGTGGGCAGCTGATTAGCATTCACATACTATCATGAATAACAATTGAAAACCATTAAAAGCCCTGTTCAGACAGTGCTATCAGCACTTTGACTATTCAAACAAACACAATCTTAGTACGTCCGCTTCAAACGAACCACGTCAAAACTGTCCATCGCAGCTTAAGCTATGTTCCATTGCATACTCAACAGTACACATTAAAAGAACGCATACCTCTTATCCAGTGTGTCATTGTTTATACTGTTTACTTGAAGTTTATACTGTTTACTTGAAGTTTATACTGTTTACTTGAAGTTTATACTGTTTACTTAAAGTTCTATAAGCAAACCAAACATTCCATGCATTAATTGAACTGTTTAAATGCGTGTACATATTGAAAAGAAATAGCAATACAAATAAATGGATATTGAAGTGTTTAAGTGTCATCATTAATTGAGTTTATCTGTACATATTATTAATGTTGCATTGTTTCTTATTGATAAGACAACTCTTTAACGTAATGTACAGATACTATGTGTAACATGCTGCAGTATGTGTTAACTGTTCAACCCGTGTGTGCATTGTGGTAACAAATAAAGGTAGAACACACAAAATGGTACAGTGAAAGCTGATATTTCTGTGCTGTCAAGATATTGGAAATTGCAAAACTTTGCTGATTTACAATATTTAAAATCTCAACTCATTCTTTCTGTTTTTTTTTAGATATCTAGAATATTTATTTAATACAGCATATATTTGGGCATACGTATGCGTTCTGTGAGCTCAAATATATACACTTGATATGCCCGACCCAACTTTTGTTATCACAGACCTAATAAAAATCACATGTACATGTATTGATTCTAGAGAAAGAGTTAGATGTACAATTCGTACAATGTACAAACATTTATTTGGGCAGGCATATGCGTTCTGTGAAATATGACATAGCTTGTCTTATTGTGAGGAGCTAACATGAATTTAGTATATATTATGTTTAATTCGTGGTATTGACAAAACAGCTTATTGTTTACTTAAGTCAATTTATCGACGCACGAACTGGCATGTCTGTACTTTACAATCTCAGAAATTATGTCTTTGTCTAAATAATTTCCAGGAAAATCCATTGAAGTGTATCATTCATTAGATATTATGCTGACTAGACAAGTATATCTATACTGATAATAACGCATCCTTTGGTGTCTTAAAATCCATTCGTCTGCAATTTAAGGTAAACTATGAGTTTATTGAATGATCAGTTACACTACTTGGGTCAAATGTAGTTTTTTCTCCCGCGGGATTCTTTTTCAGCGGATTATGTTTAAATCACCTGGCCAAAGTTCACTGCCAACTTTAAATAATAATTGGTTATAACTATGGAGTTTTTAATTCCGTATACATAGAAAACAACACTGTTTAAACGTAAGTGATAGAGATAAGAAATTTAATAACATGCTATATCATTATTTAACAAACAAATAACAGAAACAATCCATATGTGAATCTTAACAGCGATGACGCGTATAATACATCACAAACACATCAACACATAACGGAAAGTACCACCCACTAATGGTATACTTTAGAAGTTTATGGCATAACATATTGAATGAAGCAGGCATGGTATAGTTGGTATATACCTTTAGGCAAATGCATTCACTTTTTTGTGTAATATTGTGTTAAAATGGTTTTAATTAATTCGATTTTAATTGGTATGAAAACGTCATTTATAAGCAATGCTTAGTCGTTTGAATAATGCATAAAATGAGTTCATCAACACTATAATTCGTTTGGTCTTTACAAGTTTGAATTCCAGTCTAAGTTAAAACATGCTGATATATTGATACAAGACAACCAATTAGTGTGGGAGTTTACGTATTAAGTTTACTTTTACCAAGTGTAATATTGTATCCATTATAGATATTATTGATGATAATGTGCAGTTTAAACGCAATCTCCGGTGGAAAACGCTTAAGAGAAGGTTATTTCTTTGATAAAAACCATTTTACTATTACAATAGAACTGTTTTGAAGTTTCGTCATTGACACTTGTAGCACATATGAAAATATATTGAAACAGAAAGAAACAAAATTCATTGTGTTGTTAAACCTTTGTTTTTAATATCACTTACGATTTAGTATCAGAAGGGAACGCTAGAATGATGTCAATAGGAATACATTTTACATGTGTGACATATTAAAGGTAGCTAGAGTATATATCTGACTAAAACGCGAATATTATCACGTCGCACTTTATGGATTTGAAGAAGCACCAATAACTCAGTAAGTATCCACATGAAAATCAAACTTGATCTAGTTAACTGGGTTAATTGCATTTCTACTTATGTGAAGATGATAACATATGATACACATTGGGGAACAGAGGTAAACATAACTTTCTCTTTAGAATGAATATTCACCGCATTAAATTGTTGTTAACATTTGTATTCCAATACACTTCTCTGTCAATACATATAGACACATGTTTTGCACTAACAACTCATACATTGGCCACTTCATCAGGACATTCTCCATTTGAAAGCTAAAAACGAAAACGCCATGGACAAAATCAGAAACAAATAAACCCAATTATATAAATCTGAGCATTTTTCAAATAATCGCATATGTGTTAGATCGCAATATAAAGAAACGATTACCTGTACCTAACCATAATCTCAGTATGAAAAATCGATTGCAAGCTTAAAACGTTTTATATCAACATGTTGTGCTGTAACCCACGCCCAATTGACCCTCAGCGAATGGGAGTGGCTATGTTTTATAGCTTTAACTAGAAAGCAGCTATCATGTTGTTTTTGGCGAGCTACACTGACGACATTAATGGAATACATCACGTATGGGAGATATGTATATATTTGAAGTGTGTTTACATGTACTGAAACAATAACATAATAACATACACACAAACACACGCATACGTTTAGTATGCTTACAGTTAATATGCACTTCATATCGTAATATATTTAAAGAGATGCAACTGAGTGGTTTCTGAAGCGGACATGTTCCTCTTGCACTTGTGTATTTGTTAATGAAGCGCGGAATGCTTGTCTCATTTTCCCTGAGATGATTATACGGCCATCCAACTGTATATTGTGTTGCTTGGGTCAGGATATCATGAGGTAAATTCACACACGATTAACAAAAGTGACAAGTTGCAATGCATTTGGTTCAAATACTAGGTTGTTGCAGTTAGAGAGTTATATGTCTTGGAATCTGCTTGATGCTTTTTTGTACACCAATAATAATGACCTTCTCACTACGTTTAATCCCAACGCATTATGCCATCAAATGGTATCTTTGCTTATATTATGAACTGAAACATAACTTTATTACTGATGTCCACTGGTAATGTGTGATTATTTGTCTCTTGATATCGTGTCTGTCTAACGTTTAGTCGCATTCTTCTGTATATAATATCCCTGCTTGTATTATAGGGCGCGTATACTTTCAGTCAGATCAACGTATATATGCATGTATATATCTCTTTTAAGTTTCCGAGCAAGTTCCAGAAGAAAGACTCCATTGTGGGTATGTTTTTTTCATTTGGACATCATGCTGACTAGACACCAATGTAAATGTTATATCTCTAACGATAGTAACACGATTTCTAGATGCCGTAACATACACGTATTCTTGTATTGCGATGTAACTATCGTTTGGCATTTATTACTTCTTTGGCAAAACAATCCACACCATGTCAGCAATTGTTTACATACTCTGAAGCAAAATACCATCGTTTTGATTCAATTACAGCCTGAAACCTAAAGGTATGTGGTTTCACCTGACGACACTTTTGGATATTTAAAAACCTGCTAACACTTAGTTTCTTGGACCAGCACGATTAATTTACTTGGGCATCTGTTAAACATCAACGGCCCAGTCTCCTGATTATTCACCGAAACAAACACCATTGCGTTACTATTTCCAAAACAAGTTGGTCTCGTAATTTTAATTCATGTTCAATAAATATAATCATACCAAAATATATGGTTGGAAACGAACGTCGTCGACACATGTTTTATATTTATTACCAATTTTAATGCGTTAGTGAACTACATGTTTCTTTAGTGAAAGAAAGCACTGCTTTTAAATAGTGTATACATTCTTAACACAAGCCTTTCTTATGTGGAGATACAAGTTACGAAGCACACGTTACATGCTACAAACAAACTATGCTAATTAGAACATTGGCTACACTCAGTATTCAACTGTTAAATATATCAATGAAGACCAGACTCCAACGACATACCCTTTCATTCAACTGCCTCCTACTCAATATTAAATTATGATGACATTTATATACCTACATGCCTACAAGTGTCGTGTTGCTAATACTTTATGAGATATTCGATGCAAAGGATGTTGCATTAAACCAATATGTTGTATCTCCAGGCTCATCGTACTTCATGCTTTGACATTGAAACTATTGCTTGTGGGTACGGAATACAATTAGAGCGGGAGTCTATGTCCTCCTAAAATAAACAAAAGGCCACCACCACACCACAAGCTTAATGTCTATGTTACACAACTCAATATATGCATGTTTCTTTTGCCAATAGTAGAAGTGTTATGGTGGATACAAATCAATTAAGGCACTCTCTGTAAGGTCCCCTGTTTGTATCTACAAAACATAATGATTTTGTCTGTTATTTACATGTATAAGACCATCATGTACGTACTAAACATTATTCTGTATTAAAGGCTACGAACGTGGTTAGCTACGGTTGTACAAGTAAGGAACTACTTGCATCTTAGTTATGATCGTTCTGGTAGGTACTCAATAGATAGATGTAATGAAGGTAAAACAAGGTCAATCACTATTGGACAGCAACTATTGAATGTTCATGGTATGTTTTGTTTGACTCCATTTATAAGCATTGTGCCATAAGGGTAATGCTGTTAAAATAAGGTGTGCAAACTATTTCTTAGTTAAATAAAACAATGACACATTGGAATACGACGCAATGTTGGTACTATGTACACTGTAATAACATAGTTGTTTAGAGACATACGACGTGCACATTTTCGGTAGCTTGGTAACACCGAACCTGATTTGTTCAATGCTTTCATCCCCGCTTAATATGTATGTTCAAAGCATATCTCGTACTACTTATGTCACGTGTGTCGACACGTGTATTAGGACGGTCAATATTTACGTTGCTGTATATCTTTCAAATACAAGATTGAGAACAGTCAGTAGATATGCAACACCTGTTTAAACCTTTTGATTAGACAGTTATATTATTTATATTTAACGCCTTCTTCGATCATTTAAGGGGAACTATCATTTTAGTGTTCACATGTACATGTAGAACCAAATTCTTTTTTACACATTAAGTCTTTTTTCAACACGATCGATATAAGTAACCTAACGTTTACTGCAATATGTTTGACGCAATCGTTTAAGATGTACTCGAAAAGCAAAACGCATGTATGTTCTGTTTATTGTTCGTGTGTACGATATATGTTTACCGTTTACAAGCCTGTTGTCCGTGCAGTCATATGTATTTTGGAATTCAAAGCACCAAACGTATCAATGATCTCTTCCTGAGATGACTTTGTGCCCATTCAACTCAAGTTTCCTTTGCTCTAGACGGGAACTTTTAGCGAGAATTGGTGCATGGTTAAATCGAGTGACTTTTGAATTATATGTTCACATTTGCGTTTTGCTCTTGTTGTTTGTACTTTACGGACTTACACGGATAATGCCCTACTCAATGCTTCAATATTAAATTGACAAACCAAGTTTTGCAATCGCTTGGGCAACTTATTCGGTAGGTGAACCTTTTAGATGGTTTATTTATTTGGCCGTTATATTCTAAATTCCAATGTTAACATGAGCATACGGTTGCAGGAGTTGGCACTTCTGTACAATAAATTGTTGTTGCTTAGTGCTAATCAATTGCAATGCGTTTTGTAAACCTTAAAAAATGAATATATTTGAACATGTAACAGGATGTGCATTCTTACTTATAGTATTCGTTAACTGTCGACAAATTCCACCCGTTGTAATGTTTATTGAAGACAGAATGAATGGATAGCAAATGTTAGGTACATTATTTACGACACAACAAAAACAAATATAACCACATATGTCTTAAATTATATTCTCCGTTCCTTCATGCGCAGTATCACATTTCTCTAATTTTAAATGCAAACTGGGTTAGTTCATAGCTATAATCATCGCTGTTCAAAACCCATTCAGAGGACCAATGCTAATCACGTTTAAATTGGTTTGTTCGTACAACATGTCAACTCGTAAATACTTAAAATAGCTCAAATTTATACACTTGATATGACAGACCCGACCTTTGTTGTCACAGACCTAATACAAATCACATGTACATGTATTGATACTGATTCTAGAGAAAAAGATGCAAAAAAGACACACCGTATTCTTAGTGAGTGAGTTGAAGAAACCATAAGTCATTTCATTTTTTGATTAAAATATAAAAAAAAGTTCTCAGTTCCCTGACTGTTAAATAAATTTATTGAACTTGGTATAAGTGTGTTTTTCTTTCTGACTTGTCTTTTATAGTTTGTGGCCCATCTTGTAGTTGCTTTCCATTGATTAGTAACATCACACGACATGGCGAACATAACTCATACCCTGATATTATTTACCACCAGTACCATTATTATTGTCATTACGATTTTTATTATAGTTCAAATAATATTATTGCCAAAAGACTACATCTAGCAATCATGGTGTATAACATATCGTATATTATCTAAATGTTAATTAATATTCCCACACAACGCACTAACAGTAACCGCAGAGAAAGTATCTTACGCTGTATTAGTAATATTTATATTTGGTTGTATATAATAAGTATATAAGTACACATGTATTAACGCTACAACTGATATCTGGGATAAACTCGCGATTTACTTTCAGGAACGTTTGACTAATAACTTCGAAGTCTTACATAAGTCTGTATCGAAGAAAACCCCTCAGAAACAAGCGTGATCAGGTTTATGTTTTCATTTATTTTATAATTAAATAGAATTTTCGTGACAAATTAATACGTGAACTGAATGTTGAGTTTTATAACGGACGTCGTGTGACTAGTAATAAGCGTCCATTTGACTAAATCATAGCACTGTACTAGTTTACCGATTTCTAAACACAACAGTATGTATATGTTGTGTTTGTTACTGTTTTGTGGATTAAACCGATTGATTTGTTTCAGGATAATATAATTGTTGTTCATTCAGGTAAGCTTATATCTAGTATTGTTGATTAACACGGATTTTATATTGTCAATATATCTGCCTTGTACATGAAGGTGTAAAGTGTTGTTACATCAGGTATTTTCATATGAAGCCAGAACTTGATGATATGCGTGTTTCACACGACCACTTCTATGCTTCTTTTAGAATCAGTAAACAATACGTGTCCTCACATACATAATTACTGCAGGTATTATCTAGTGGTTACCCACCACTGAACACAATGAGTACATTAAATTAACTTACATATATTTCCAAACTCTTTGGCAACCAAGTTCAGCTCTAGCCACTTCTTGAAAACCTTCTTGAAACTAGTCCAGGCTCAGGGGTTTTGAGCTAGGCCTTATCCACGTATATCTATATACATACAGAAACAATGCGTGTCTTGATCACCACTACTCTTCATGTATGGTTTTATATGTCACGTATCTTTACACATGTGTAATAAGAAGCGTATGTGAACTATCACATAGCTTGTCTTGTTGTGGGGAGCTTACATGATTTTAGTGTATATTCTGTTTAATTCGTGGTATTGGTAAATCAGCTTACCGTCGACTTCAATCAATCTATCGACGCACGCATTACCGTGTCTGTACTTTACACTAGCAGCAAATATCTCATTATCTCGAGTAATTTCCAGGAGAAGGAATCCATTGGAATATGTTTCATTCATTAGACATCATGATGACAATACACTGAACGAGTGTTATATATATAATGATAATAATAACACACCCTTTGGCGTCTTATAATCCATTCATCTGCAATTCTAGGTAACGTATATGTTTATTGAATGATCAGTTACACTACTTTGCTAAACTTTGGTCGTTCTCCCGCGACATGATTTCAGTGGATTATGTTTAAATCATTTAGACAAAGTTCACTGACAACACTAACTGGTTATAACTGTTGGATTTTTAATTCCGTATCATTGAACTTAACACTGTTAAAATAGGTTCTGGAGATAAGAAATTTAAAAGCTATATTATTATCCAACAACCAAATAGCAGCATAAATCAATATGTGAATCTAAATAGATATGACACAACAAAGTATACCATCATCTTCACATACAGGAAAGTAACACCCACTATTGATTTAAATTAGACATTTATTACATAATTTATTGCATTAAACAGCATGACGTAGTTAATATGTATCTTTAGACAAATACACTCACGGCAAATGATTAATATAAATTCGATTGTAATTTGTATGAAAACATCATTTATAATTGATATTCAGTCGCATGACCAATGTATTATATAAGTTCTTCAAAGCAAACTGTATTACGTTTCATCTCTAAAGGTTTCAAAAAGTCTGTTGAGACATTGAAACTCTACCATGCGGACACAAGACAATCAATCAGTATGGGAGTTTGCGTATTAAGTTTGTTGTTACCAAGTGTAATATTGTATCCATTATAGATAATATTGATGATGGTATTGCAGTTTAAACGAAATCTTCGGTAGAAGGTTATTTCTTTAGTAAAAACAATCCAACTATTACGACTGAATGGTTTTAGATTGTGTCCTTGACACTTGTAGCACATATAAAACAGACAGCATTAATGTTATTGTTAACCTTTTTGTTTAATAATATAGCTTACGATTTAGTAGCAACAAGGGAATACTGGAATGATGTCAATAGGGATACATAGGTAACTAGAGTATCTACCTGACTAACACGTACGTTGGTATCACTCAATGGTTTTGACGAAGCACCAATAACTTAGTTAGTATCAACAATTCGGTAAGTATGTACATGAACAAAAAAAACAACAACGAACTGAAATGTTCTAGTTACCGGATTGATTGTATTTCTACCTATGTCAAGCTGATCTAAGGTGATACACAAATGGGAACAGGTGTAAACTTCATAATGAAAACTCACCATATTTAATTGTTCTCAACAGTTCTATATTAGTAGACTTCTCTGTCTATACAGAAGAACACATATTTGCCCTAACAACTAATACACTGTGTACTGAATATGATTTATCTGGACTTCAAAGCTACAAAAACGCCAAAAACAAATTCAGAAACAGTTAACACAATATACTAAATTTAAGCTCTTTTCGAACGATCGTATTTGTATTAGAAAGTAATATAGATACAATTACCTCTACCTGGCGTAATTCGATTGAAATCTCAAATTGTTCACTTCAATAAGTGTTATGCTGCAATCGCACGCTCAACGAAACATCACGTGTTGGGTTGGATAATATGTATAGCTTTTGACTCTGTAGACAGCAGCCACTAGCATGTTGTCTTTGGCATGGTACACTGACTACATTTATGGAATACAACATATATTACAAATATGAATATATTTGAAGTATGTAACATGTACATATTTGTTTATATTATATCAGTAAATAGAGCTACAAGTAATCAGCTGTTTTCCTCTTATATTGTTTTACGTAGGTTCTATGTAAAATGGACACGTTAATGAGAGCAACTATACAACAATTTGAAGGGAATTAACACCAGTATCGTAGACAGTGTGTCACGTTACTGTTAATGTGTACTTCAGATCGTTATATTTTAAAATAGATAAGAGTTTTCTGAAGCGGACCTGTTTCTCTTGTATTTGTGTATTTATTAATGAAAGCACGAAATGCATCTCTGGTTTCCCCTGAGACGAGTATATGGTCAATCAATTGTAAATGTTGTAATTTTAGTCAGGCTAGTGAAACGTAAATTTGTGCACGATTAACAAAAGGGACAAATTACAATGCCTTTGGTTCAAATACTAGGTTGTTTCTGGAAAAGAGTAATATGTCTTTGAATCTGCGTGATGCTTTTCTTTTGTGAACAACAAGAATAATGCCATTCAGTGGTTGCTTCGCTTATATAAGTAACATTAACGTAAATAACTGGTGTGTAGCGTTCATCTATTTCTTTTTTCAAATGATGACGTTTTAATCAGGTTGCAACGCTGCAAAACATGTGCACAATACATTGTGGCCACACACAAATGCTTCTAATTTGTTTAAATATTTCACATTTTTTAAAAATGCACCTTTTCGTATACACGCTTGGCTAAATACAATGTTATTATAATTCAGAATACAATGTCACCATTCTTGTCGGATTTGAACAATAAGATCATCAAGCACAGACATAAGGATATGCAACGAATTGTCTATAAATATATATTAAGTAAGCACTCAAGAATACATACGTAAATATCATATAACTACAAAAAACTCGTTGGTGTCGATGTGTACATAAATAAGTGATTAATCGATTGCGAACAAGCCCGCAAATATAGTCTCACTAATTGTTATGTTGGTGTGTCTTTTAAATTGTTGGATATTTAACTTTAATAATATTCGCCAAAACAAACACCATTGCGTCGAGAGCAAACCTATTTTGTATTTTCAATTAAAAGCAGCCTAACAGAAGCGCAGGTTTGATATACAGGTTTGTTGTCTGTGTATTTCCATTTAAATGTTAATGTGCTTAGTTACTACATATCTATTCCAAAACGACGGCACTCTTAATATATTGTATAATTCATCACAATAACCTTTTTAAATCACAGAAGTCCGTTGTAAGACACTGTTTTCATATACATATAACCGTGGTAGTACACGTATTCAACTGTTACATACAAAACTTAATAATAATATACTTTTACGACAAAAAACATTTCATTCAGCTGCCGCCTACTCAATATCAAATTATTATGAAGTTGATATACACGTTAGATAAAACCCGTACCTTAGTATTAACACATACTATAATTGTGTGCTGAATAGACAGCGGTACGTACCTTCATGCCAACTTAATGTCGTGATGCACATACTTTATGAGATATTCGAAGCAGAGGATGTTGTATTGAACCAATATGTTTTATCTCCAGGCCAATTGAACTTCATGATTGGACATTAGAGCTATTGCTTGTGGTTACTGGAAGAAATTAGAGTGGGAGTCGTCTACAGCTTCCTACAACCAACAAATACCACAAACTAAATGCTTCCTACAACCAACAAATACCACACACTAAATGCTTCCTACAACCAACAAATACCACAAACTAAATGCTTACACAACTAACAAATACCACAAACTAAATGCTTACACAACCAACAAATACCACAAACTAAATGCTTACACAACTAACACTATTCATGTTCTTTTGCCAAGAGTAGAATTGTTATGGTGGGTTGGTACCAATACATCAACAGACTGTCTGTAACATGTTTGACGCAACCATTAAAATGTAATCGTAAACCAAAACGCACGCATGCTTGATTTACTGTTTGTGTGAACATCATATGTACATAGTAGAATGCTGAAATAGACGAGACTGTTTTAACGTGTATGTTTGTTTGAAGCGGACCTGTTTTCCGTGCAGTCACATGTTGTTTTTCTGTAATTCAAAGCACATAATGTATCTATGATATGTTCCTATGACAATTTGTTAAACTCGGGTGACACAGATGCACTATCTTTGTTAACAGGATGTGCATTCTTACCTATGCTCTTTGCACAATCGCTCTCACATAGGTGTGACACATGGAGAAAATAAAAATCAACTTTCAACTTTCAACTTTTATTTACATATAAGGCTTAGATCCACAATACGGATAACATAAAGTAGAATAAAAAGTTTTCGAAAGTTTGACTTTCATAAAATGACATGATACTGCAGATTTCTTAAAGATACATATCCTCTTAGTGAGTTTCCAAAATATTACGTATACAAGTCACCTTGTTTAAGAAATATGAAGTCATCAGCATAACCAGAACACTTTTTA
>ENA-OREC01000116-OREC01000116.1-marine-metagenome-genome-assembly--contig:-NODE-116-length-21442-cov-15.928388_pt1 | contig 21442 bp, 8 predicted proteins | sample MGYA00248626_ERZ508543 | MGnify/ENA primary metagenome ERZ508543 (study PRJEB26211, sample SAMN05518279) | marine metagenome | isolation source: Puget Sound, Washington, USA | host: Bankia setacea...
GAAATCTGATAATTGTTCAATTAATAAAATATGTGTATAGGCAAACTGTGTTGGAGGGGAGAATGTCCCTTTGTGCGGTGGATAATGTCCGTTTGTGCAGTGGATAATGTCCGCCATGTCAAAACTGGTGAGGGGGAGAATGTCCGCCCAGTAAAAAAGATGCGGTGGCAAATGACCGCCTATGCACTTTTTGACGAGGGGGAAAATGTCCGCGGTGGCAAATGTCCGGTTACCGTAAACTATATCTCCCACATTGAATTTTAACTGTCAAACAAATTGTACATGCAGACTTTATTGTACCTCTTGGCACATGTTAATTAAATTTAAAGGCACAGGATTGTGTATAGGTTGTTTTAACTTATGAAATGTCTGCTAATTTTAGTGACATTTCTACCCACCTCCCTTAACTTGGATTACAAAATCATAGTTCTCTATGTATCAAAGAATGTGGTATATGTATGAAAAACAAAGTTATTAATTACTTTTGCTTTGTCATTTTGGGTATAAAGTTTAACCCCAATTGGAGACCTGGTTGTACATGTACTTCTTGTTTGTACTTCTTGTTATATTAACAAAATGTTCTAATCAGCTGTAAGTATACTAATAGTTAGAGTGACTTACTAAGTGACATTTGCACACATGGGACATTAGTCTAACCTTAAACTGTTGTAATTTTATTTTGAACTCTTAAACCAACAAAATAGATCTACTCTTAACACAACACAGGTATTTTCAGTCACCATCAGGGTGAAGTTTTGTAAAGATGTTTTTTTATACAGCAGTATTTGCACATACTTAAACCAAGCAACAGTATGAGAAATTGTGTTTCGACCTTGGCAAGTTCCCAACATAATAACACATTACATTATTCTACAGTATAATTGCCTTGCCCTTTGATACTGTCCTGGGGCTTGACGTAATGTACATTGACACCTTCTCAGTGTTTGCCACATAGGTGCTAAACACCACATTGTTCCAAGGTGTCAGAGCGTTGTCTGTATTGGTGCAGAGCTGCATTCTTATTCAAATTATGGGTCACTTCCCTCCTCCCTCACACCACCTTTCTTGCCCTGAAGTTATTTGTTCTCAGGTTGTTGTGGAAAGGGAATCAAACAGTTTCACAAAATGTAGACAAATCAGTCCATTAACCTTAACATATAGAAATTGGCAGGTTATTTACTTCTTTTTATAGAGAAGCTAATCCCTGTGTATAAAGCAAACAAAGTAGAACAATTTCTTCAGCAATAACTGTTTATTTGAGAACACCATTTGTTAGCCAAAGAGCCAATGCAATTAACAAAGGCAATTTGGCAACAACAGTTAAATCTTTCTTTAAATAACACATTGTAAGGAGGACAAAAAGAGCAAGAAATAACACAAATTGAGAGCTTTAAGATGTAAGTGTGTAATATATTAGTCCCATTGATACAAATGCTTGACCACCACTTGTAACATAACTGTTAATTTGATCACACATTTGTATGTTGTATAATCTAATCTCACATACATCTCCCATAGTTTAGCTGCTGTACTAGGATTTGAGTTTTGTCAAGATGATTGGTTGATATATATATATGTCTTTATGTTTACATTAAATAGTAGAATTCAATTATGTTTCAAGTTTTTGCTGACATCAGAATGATAGCTGTACAAAAGGGCTGACATTGTTCACCTCTTGTTGTTCCCATTGTTTTAAATGCCATGGATTTCTCTACCATATTACCTATACACATTTGAGTGACAATCTAAGTAATGATACTTTTTAACACTTGTTGCATCATTTGACAGGCATTGTTTAAACGGGCAGGCAGTGTTTTTCAGGACAAGGTTTTTTCACAATGACATGTTCTATTGACCTTAATATTCATCGCATGACATTGAAATGGATTAATTTTGGTTAAAGCATTCATTTATTTGCAAAACAGCCAAGCGATGGATTTGTTACTCACTCGGATCATGCTACTTAAATTAAGGAGCTGTCACTGAACTTAATGCTGAATTAGATACAAAACAGTTAAATTTTCTATCAATTAAATATTTCAGATCAAATTGTGCTGATTCGAACCTATATTATTTCCCTCATGCATTACATAACTTAGATCTTGTATCAAAGATGTTACAATATTAAGTGCATACATGCAGTACTACAACCTTCATCTTCCTCTCTTTCATCTCTATGTTTGTTTATTCAGATTGGTGAAACATACAACTCTGGACATGTACTTTAAAAACCTGTTCACTGAAACTCCAATGTATCTTAATGTGCAGTTCAGAATTTGAACAGATGAAAGGTAATATGTTCTAGGCGTTGACCGGTAAAGAAGATGTTAGGAGATTTTGGCTTTTAACTTGTATTGGTGCACTCTGATAGATTGTGAAAGTGAAACTGTACTATGTGGCTATTTAGCTCTTTTATGAGATAAACCCTTTTTACTGTCACCCAATCAAAATGCACTCCACTAGATTGATGCTGATATGGCCAGCCCTCATTAGCATACTATTAATAATTATTCATTTCAGATTTCAGAAGGGCAATCAGTGTTCAGTCATCTAGAAAATACCCCCAGTAGCAATGCACCATTTTACAGTTAACTTTGATCTTTTTATCATTGCAATCAGTGAAAATGGGCTGTCAGGTGAAAAGTACAGGTGTTCACCAAGGTGGGGTATTGGGTCCAATGTTATTTTGTGTATTTCTATATTTGATAGTTGAAATTGCGCTCCACATCTGATTACATTGCTGCATCTGATAATACCGGTCTTTTCAATACACTGTCCATTTCTATACCTTGGGATACATTCCTCCAGGCAATTTTATTTAATGATGGTGCTGAAAACTGGGGGGATTGAATAACATTGTCAATCAAACAGACTAGCCAAGCATATAATTTTCTTTGGCCTTTTTCCACAGGTTGTTTCAATAGTATCATCACCCTCCATTTTACTATAACATAATTGCATACTTTAAACATGTACTGATGGCAAACTCTTCAATGGTCATTCAGTTATTTCGACCAGAGTAAATGTCAGTATAATGGGAAAAAGTAGCCATGGGATGGGGTCTCTCAAAATTGCTGAAATTATGAATAATTGGATGTTGAAATCAAAAATTACTCTAAATACTTGGTCCTTAAATATGAGTGCAATTGTTAGCTCATCAAATGTTCATAGTGCAGTGGCAAGGTGTTTAACTTTTTGTCTAACTATTATTACTTTTATTATTTTTGTTGTACAAGTATATGGAGTATGAGTATGGGGCAACATGCTTGTACTTTTCTTAGTACCTGATTTACTCAAGCCATAGCCAATATTGTTCAATGAGACTGCACTTATAAAAACACCATGAAATTCACTTTAGATATAAATAGATATTTTCATCTCCAAATGTAATGTTTACACTTGAGCAGAACCTGCATAAAGTGAAACAAGTTTTCTTCCTTTCTGGCCTTAAGCAAGTTAAGTAAAGCAGAGTGTCACAGTATCTATGACTTTGACACACATCAGTGATTCACAAGAGTTATGGTAGATTGTTTGTACACATCCCAAACAGAAACTTGGTACCGATGGTTTCCTCTTGTTACAATTTGAATAAAAATCCAAGGAGAAAACTGATATGTCACAAACACATGATTTATATGTAATACAAGGAAGGTTTAAGAGGATGCTGTATCAAATGTATGCACAATAAATCATACTTACTTATGGTGTTCACCTTTTTCTTCATATCGTTGTTGTGTACATTTTTGCAATTGTTTCAATAATGTCAGCTTTGTTTGTTAGCATTCAACTTGTGACAAAAATAAATTGCTAAAGCTTGCCTAATTGTAAACAAAAACAGTTTTCATTTTTTGTGATTGAATATGGACATATAATTTAAATTACTGTATGTAAAACATAACATAAAAATCTTAATTGCTTTTAAAAAAACACCATCTTTTTTAAAGATTTTACTTTACAAAAAAGATTTAATTTTTGACTACCTTTAACGTTTGTATACCATCATGTCAGTGAACTTGGGGCCAGACATCATTCAATTAAAAAAAAGTACTGTAAATAACTTATTCCTTGTGAGTTTTTGAATTTCTTTAGTTTTACAAATAAGCTTTTTGATCAATTTAAAAATGCTTGTATAATTCTTTTATTCAGTATTGAAGTGGATCACTGAAAAAGCTCTCAATCATAACTGTACAACTGATAATACACTTGGAAAAATAGAAGAAATGAAAACAATGAAGATATATAGGTGCTTGGAAATTGTACCTAAACAGTGTCTTAAGCTTGACAGTTACTATCAAGAGACTGTGGTCTGTCCAAGGTGGTCCTATTGAGCAGTTTGGTATAGTTAGCTCTGTTTCAGCAGTTTATTAATTATTTAATGATGGTCAGTTAATCTTAGCCATATTCCCTGGTACAGGTACCGGTTCTTGTAGCATTTCTTTGCAAATAGCTGACCTCTTCCAAATCCCTATCAGAAGTGTGAGAGATTAAACCACATGCAGACACTTGGCTCTACTGACTGAGCTATCAGGGTAGACTAATAATTTCATGTAAGTGTATATAATCTCATGTAAGTGTATATAATCTCATGTAAGTGTATATAATCTCATGTAAGTGTATATAATCAATGACATTGAAAATGAAAGATGATATTATCATATTGATGACTTTAATTTCAACAAAATTAAATACATGCGAAAAAAGAGACTTCTATAGTTTATTAAAATAAATTGTATGCCTAGAATCAATCGGACTGTGTATGTCATATGAGAAAACCAAGACATAACTTGTATTCATATGTGTCTTGTATTTGTTGCTGTTTTGCCGAGAGCTTTCAATTTCCTGGTACGAAATAGTTCAGTATGCTAATGGTACAAAAAAAGCGGAAAAACAGTGTAGATAAAAAGATAGATGAATAACACTGGAAAAACATTAGATTAAATATATTAGCTGATGGGCAAATACTTACAAATGTCAAAGTAATCCATGACCTTGATTTGTGACAGCAGGTTAGTGTTTGTGAGTAATTTATCATGTACATTGTGTGGATATTACTCAGTTGTATATATGAATAGAAATACCGGAAACCTAATAATATTCTGTTGTGTTTTTAGTGGTTATTTCTTATTTTTGTTATTTGCATGTAAAATGTATACATGTATAAGGTTTTTATGGAAGTTGTTTAGACGTACATTTTGTATAATATTCAGTTTATGTACGTTTTGTGCTTGAAGCAAAAGTACTGGTATGATCATGGGAACCGTTGAGTGTTGGTTAGTTTTACATCGAGACAGAAGATGAAATACTAGCTGCTGAGTTATCTAAACCATTCATTCCAAACTTAACTGACAACAGACGTAGGTCACATTTCTTGCTTCATTGGCCAGATATAGTGGTCATGCATTTCTTGACCTATGAAACAGGATTATCTCCCCTTGACTGTAGCTGCTTAGGTAAATGCGAAGAATGGGTTTTAACTTAAGCAAATCTGTGTGTCAATTCTAACACCTATCATTGTACTAATTGGTAGAGAGTATTTCAGTTATACTGAGTATTATACTTGGATAGTGACCATTCTTACAGCTTGTAGCTTCTTTCTTCTTCTCGTTCGCTTATAGCTTGTAGCAAATGTGACTGATTTTATTCAGACTCAGACACAATGTTTATTGTGGAACAATACATTTAAGCGTTTAACCTTGACCTTTAGATGACCATAACTTGGACTATTATAGTGTATGGTGTAAAATTAGCATAAACATAAGAGCCAAGCATTGTCATGGAGCCAGTTGTTTGTCTAGTTTGAATGTTTTATGTGTTTTAAGAACTATCATTTTCCATAAAAGATGTAAGTGAATATGATGATCTTGCAACAAACCGATCCAGCTACTTTCTGGACAAAAACTTGATCTGTTTCAGCTGCTGCAAAAACACGTGTGCACTAAATTTAGACCCACCTTCTAAGCTTGTGCCAAAGAAAGACTGAAATATGTGTGAGTAAGTGAAGATATGGAGAAAAAACCAGACAAAGAAAAGACATATACAAACTCATGTAACATACATTGCCATTTAATATCATACCTGCAATATTATATGTGTAATAGTAGATCCTGAAGACAGTGAAGAACAATCAAATAAAGAAAAAAAGGGAAGAATTCTGCAATGAACATGAGATAAAGTTGAAAGATTATGACTAGGTTTTCAAGACTTCACAATACGCAACCTTCCCAGTGCTCCAAAAACCATGTCAAACATGAGCACCTGTCTGTAATTGTATTCTCCTCATCTAGTTTTCCTGTTTATTTTCTTTTGTCCTTTTGTTCACAATTGGCTCAAATTATTTACTATCATAGTGAAATACACGTTCATCACTGCATCAAGTTACATTGTATGTTTATTCATTTATCCTGGTTTTCCTCAAATTATTATTTATCATATGTATAGATTTGCCTTTACATCATATATCAGTATATGTACTATTGTATTCTTAAAGTTCTGACTGGCTCTCCAATTTTGTTTTCTCTTGTTTGGCCCCAGCTCACATTATTGTTTATCACTTTTCTGCATCATATTTCATTTTGTGAACCATTTTCAACTTCTGTTTTCTATTGGCAAATTGTAACAAGCTCAAATTGTATTTTTTTTAGATAAACAGTGTTGTCAAAACCTCTTGTTTCATTGTTTACCATTGTTTGTTTTATTTAATGTTCAAATTTCATATTATAAATCTGTTTGTGTCAAAAGATGGGATGGTATGGAATTATTTAAATTAGCCACCCAGATTGAGTAACTGGAAACTGCTATATGAGTATTTAAACTTCTGTGAGAAATGTTTTGTTAATTTGATGGACATTGAATTACATGTTATTTTGTCAAAAGTAGAGCCTGCGGAAACCTAGAAAGTACGATAAACATAACCACTCCCACTATTTCAGCTTGCAACATGCTTACTAAGACTTTTGTCAACCAATACAACTTGCTTAAAGCTATGTGTAAGAGAAAAAAGAATGATTGCGCAATAGTGCTTAGTCAGATTGGTTTGGCTGTTGAGAGAACAGTGAAATTTAACTTACTAGAAATGAAACTGACATGGCAAAACATGTGTAGCCCCCTGTAAATGCACGAGAACTATGACACCTGCACTTATTTATGTTTCACCTGTTGATAAACCATTCTAAATACAGAATAAGAAACACTGAAAAACGTTCTCCACTTATAAGCTTAAATCAGTAAATATACTTAGAGATGGACTTTAGCTATGTACTCAATGATTATCAGGATGCTCGATGCATTGTAAAATTTAAATGAATTATGTTTCAAAAAAGCATTAAATTAAAAAAAATGTCTGGTTTGTTTACATTGTTAAAGTAGATGCCTGTGACATAGTATCCAACCAAAACATTACATAGCCTGTAAACAGTCTAATCAGTTTTCTAATGTCTTTGAAGTTATCTGTTTTATTAAAAATTTCATCTACACACTATATTTGAAATTTCAAATTTGTGAACATGCAATAATATAATATAACTCTACTGCCACCCAGATGAACCTAGAAACAAATGAATTGTTTGGTTTAGTCACTGTCTGAGCTGTTTTAGTTTGATATCTTTCTTCATATTATTACCCAGGTATTGTATATCAACACTGACCAGACACTCTCAAATAAATTACATGGACCAGCTCAACACATTCAAAATAGGTGATACATGTGTTAACAATTGACATGTGTTCTATACTCTGTTGTAATAACACAACAATCTTATCCACCTATTTCACAATTCAACAGTCTGTGTAATGAATTCACGAGTTTATGATCAATGTTCGTATACAATATTGATCTCCTCTTCATGTTATTTGATTATATACCGCTTTTTGCTATGAAACTCTTATCTGTTTCTAAATAAACTGTCATCCAAGAGTGAAACTTAGAGCTCAAATGTAAGTTTTCTATATTTTTGGCAAACAGTACAAATACTTAAAATACAATAAATCTGTCAGATAGTATTACAATATTATGGTTTTATTACTATACATTGTATATGGTTTCTGCTACATTCTTTGTCCAGCGTGACATTTTAGACCTTGAAATTTTTTCTGTCATTAAATGATACTGGATTTAAATTTCAATAAAAAAATGTGAGTCAGAGGCAGCATTGTTATGGTAGGTATTGTCTTAACTTTTACCGCAAACACATGTGCCAAGTGTGAGCCTGTGTTAAAGTATATCTGTATAGTATTACATGAACAAATATTAAAATTGTTAACCCATTTATTGTACCTGTCTGTGACATTCAGTTTGGTTGTTATTAAAAAGTTAGTACCATTTCAGTGGGTGCGCAAACACTAACTAGATTATTATTTCATAATAAATTATACAATCACACTCTAGAACTTGTGCTCTGCCATTAAAACAATACTGAGATTGAACTAAAATGAGTCCAGGATCGTTGGTACTGTTGTCAATGATCTGGCTACACATAACACTCTGGGATTATGAACCATTATCATAACGGTGTATTTACATAGTTTTAAATTAATTTACATATCAAACTTTTCGCCGGACCTTATATATTTTTACCTTGACCAAACCTATTAATGTATAAAGACAGCAAACACAATCTTGACATGTGGGCAATGGTTTCCATGGATACTTTTTTAAATAAATTCTTAGAAAACACATAATTGAGCAGCCTTTTGTTGACTTAGTACTGCAGTATGAGTAGAATGCATTTAACCTTTGGTCTCCACGTTGTACTTGATAGATTAAAGAAGCAAATAGAAGGTATACACTCTCATTTACTCTCCTTGATGTTTGAACTGTTAAAAAGGGGAAAGTAGAAAGTTGCCAGACAGTTATAGCAGCTATAGAGAATAATGACAGTTACAGATTCTTGAGACTCTTCAACATTGTTATTAACATTTTCTGACTTGTTAAATGTGCTTATATGCAGGCAAGTGTTAATATTATCTTGAAAAAAACCACATCTTTATTTCTCATTTACTATGTTGTTTTCTATATATGTATGACATCAGCTTAGGAAAATTTTCAAAAGGTTTTTATTAAAACAAACTGATAATTTCTTTAATTCGTGTTTTCATATCAGTGAAGTATGAGTAATATGCTGTATTCTGTGACATCAACTATCGAAGGTTTTTAGATCAATTATCAAAATATCTTCTACTAATTTTATATCCAACAAACAATTTCTTTTAGGCAGGTATATTACATGTAGAATCACTCCCATCAGTCTGACTGTCCGTCTTTCATATCTTGTAAGTGCAATTATCTACTCCTTAACAGATGAACAGATACTGACAAACATTACACAGTTGCATAAAGAAGGATAATCTTGATTCAAACTCTTTCAAGGGAGATAATAATGCGGGATGGATTACACTTTTTTGAGTTGACACATGAATTCTCATTTTAGGTTTAATCCATGCGTAAGTTAAGTAAACAGGTTAAATGAAAGACTATACATTTGTATAAAAGAAATTTAAGAAAAGAGAACATGCAGGTGAGTGTATATATGAGTCCCTCTGGTTGAAGAGACAGGGTTAGCAAATAACATCATTGAAACGGCTGCTTAGAATTGCATACTTTGAAAAGCAATGACTTGCATAGTTGAAAAAAGAACTGAGTTGGACATAGCTTGTTATTATTGTTATACTGTCCATGACTAACGATATCTTAAAACTATCAATGTTCTATGTTATTTATGTGACCGCACTACCATTTACAGATAATTTCATATGTCTCCAAATAGAGAGAAAATTGCTGTCGTCTGTGTATTTATGATGTAATAAAACCCGGTGACCCTTAAAACTGGGTTTTAAGAGAAAATACACAAGTCCGTAAAAATGGCTGATGAAAATAGATTGTGCCAAGGAGGGACATTATTTTCTAGACCCTATTGAACAGTACATAAAATTTGCTCCAATGGCCATTCCTCCTAGCTATATATTGGGTGATAAATATTGATAAAGCATGTATAAGTTATTTCCAGTATATATTGTACCAAGCTACTGACATGCATATTCAAGATAATAAATGTGTATCATTATGTGTGCGTCCCTTTTTTCATGAAGTCGGCCGAGCATGATGATGATATCTTGGGTAATAAAAATTATCATGATTGAATATCAATTTGGTTGGTGTATTTTTGTGTGATTTATCTATCCCTTCTAGTGTGCACTGTTTAGGGAATCAGAACATGTTAGTATTTCATTGAAAGAATCAAAGAAAAGAAAGAATTCGGAGAATCAGTCTTCAAGACCTTCAGTTAAAAGATCATCAAGTGTCTATATATAGGCCACGATTTCCTATATAAACTTGTTGATGTCAATGAAACGTAGTGCCCATAAGCATAGTACAGCTGCAATAATTACAGCTTCCTACAGTGTCTAATGGTATTTGAGGACTTGAGCAACATTTATAGTTTGATCAAATGAGTAAACATGCATCTTTACTATATTAACTCTTGTTAGAATGTGAAATATGTGCTCATCTGAAATATCTGGTATTAAATGCATTCTTCAACTATTGAATGTGTTTATATTACAACTGAACTAATGTTTTTTTCATGAGGTGCACATACCCCAAACGCTACCATTACAGTTGTACAAGTGTCAGGCTCTGAATTGTGAAGTAAATTTGAATACTTGTGAAGCTAATTTAAATTGAAGCTATGCATTTTTCGGGGAACGATTTGATGAGAAGCTTGAAGTGATTCATTGCCATCATTTATCGGCCAATGGTCAGGGTCACATGAACGCTATTTGTCATCACGGTAATTTGCATAAAGATGGCATGATAATTACAGTTGTGACATTGGATTAGTGAATCACAGGTAGCTTTAATGGTAACTCAGCAGTGATATAATGTATACGAGGAATGATCGTTACCCCACCCACCCTTTGTTGCAATCTAAATACCTGTCCATTCTTAAATAGAGACAGGCAATAACCTGTTGAGTAATAAATGATGAGGAAAGCAATTCTAGTGTTTTCTGGCATTATTTCAGTAATGTTACATAGCTATTTGATTGAAAACTGAGCCAGTAAATTTTATGGGTGCAAGCTATAGGAATTTTGGTTGGAATAAATTTACATGTAATTGGCAAGCTAAATCTCTTTAATACTGTGAATAGCTGCTGTTATCCATAAATGTGCATGTTTTGCAACATCACTTAACTTCCCTAAGATTATAAGGACAATCAAGGTCTGTTCTTCAGAGTAAATGTGATTCTTTATATTTTACATGCATCATACATTCAAAAGGGACAAGGCAATTTAATTTGCTAATAATGTTAAAGTTGTAACCAGCAAAACCATTGGAGCACTTAAGAGATCTATTGCATCACAGTAAATATGTTAATTGTGGAAAACTGCCCACTCATTATGCTACCAGTATCAAAATAGCAGATCAGTTCATCTTTATTATCCAGTATTATATTATATTGTAAACGTTCCAAAGCACTTTTTTCTTTTATAAAATATGCACTTCAATTCTTCCTGTTATACAAACCCTAGATTAAAATTGTTTGTCAAAATCTGTCTTCGCTATACTACAAACGTAAATCGCCTTTTCAGAAGTATAATTCATATTGAGATATTGATTTGTAAAGTACATTGTTATGGTATACTGAGACCATGCAGTTTTTAAGTACATCAAATTCAACACCCCCATGTCAATATTTATATAGAAGATAGCTGCTTGAAACTGTCTCCAAGTTGTGATTGCTTAATTAGTCCCAATCTTTAGTTAATCAAGAACCCTTTTGAAGTCCTGAGATTTGTAACTTTTACTGCTAATGAAAACTACTTCATCATTTAATCATCATTTTCCAACTGAGTGACTTTTACAAGTATCTGAAACTATGTTGTAATTTCAATCAATCCAGCGTAAAATTTGTTGCAATTTTAGCCAGTTAACCGTAAAATCTAAGAATAACATTTTGATGATATTTTAATCAAACGTATAACTTCAGGTCAGGTTTAAATCAACATGTCCATTGTCAACTTTAAATAAGGATGTAAAGCTTATTATCAAGGGCAGAAATTATTGTTGTAATTTGAAGGGCATTTTAAGATTCTAAAATGTTAACTTACATAAACTGTTTTTTTAGGGTCATTGTATAAGGTAAGTTAGGGTAATAAGAAGGTAGGAGAAATCTTAATTAGGAAATGATGAAATTTAGAATTATAGAGTAAAAGTATTTTATTACTGTAATTAAGTTTTTTTGTCAATCATTAATCATCCAGAAAATTAGAATTATAAATGTTACATGAGGTTACCTTTAATCAAAGCGTTACCTGAATGGTAATAGGAAAGTTGAAAGGACCATTGAAACGTAAGGTAAATAGTAAACCATAGGTGTAGCATTAGTGTAATCAGAGTAAACTTGATCCAATTAAATGATGGGTTACATAGAGATTAGAATGTGGTAACTGTTATAATAGTAATGGTTTCCCTATATTTAAAGTTATGTAATAGAAACTGGATGAGGACTATTTGGCCAGCCGGTGGGAAAACTCTGATGATGAGTGGCAGTGTGGCGCAGTGGGTAGAGCATCTGACTCGGGGGGGGGGGGGGGAACAGCCAGTTGTGTGTTCAAACCCAATCAAAGGCTCCACTTATATCTTGAGCAAGAAACTTTACTCTCATTACTTATAGTACTGGTTGGTTCCAGGAAGAGATTCGAAAGTGATTTCACAATCAAACTTCAATAAATTGAGGCCTTATGGAATATTGGCATTTATGTAAAATAACCTCCCTTGTTAAATAATGCCAAAAGATGAGTATGAAATGATTGATAATGATTTACCTGGAGTAGGAGGAATTGTATTCATGTCTTAGAAATAGGTCAGAAAGTCCATGAATAACAGGTATCCTTGGTTATCGTTTTTTGCTTATCAAATAAAAAAAAACTTAAGAAAAAAAAGTTTGGTAACGTGACATATTTTCCAGTCTTTGCCAAGTTAATGGGTTCCATCTAAGGGTACATTATAGTGTAAATATATGACACATGTTTGTCCAAGTTCCCATTGCGCGGGCTTATATAACTCTCACATCAAATTACACATCTAATAAGCATAAACACTGTAGAGGTGACAACTAATTCAATGTAAAGAACAGTTTTATAATTTATGTTTAATCTGTTGCATACTTGCCCATATTAAACACCCGTATTAAGCTCTGACTTCACATTTAAATATGATCATACCTATTAAGAAAGTTTTTTATTCTTAAAGAGGCGAAAGAGCGTAAACATAACAATAGTATTTCTCAAAATAAAGCAATAATAGTTACATAAACATCAGATCGCATTTCACAAAATTTACATCATAAAGCCTGGCGTGTCAGAAGCAGGGACAATTACATTTAAGGGTAATGTAACATGAAACACTGTAAAAATTATATCAATTGAAGATTTACGCAAAACTGTAGGTTGTTTACATGAAATAAGAAAAAATCGAGCTAGAAATGTGTCAATGAAACTTGTGTTAGTCATCCCTTTATCTGTTTGTGTGGGTATGAACAGTTTACATGAAATTTCAGTTTTTTTCTGTGACACTTTAAACATATGATGACCTTGGCCTATAAAAGTCTGAAGAACATAACAAAATACAAAATTTTAGCACTGAAGACTACCGTATAACTCGTTTTATGCTCCACAAAGGGGGAAATCCTATAGTCGCCGCTTTGTCCGTCCGGTTGTCCGTCCTTCAGGGAAGCTTGTCCGGCAAATAACTAAAACTACTGTTGGCATTTAAATGTAACCTGGCTTATAGACAGATGGCAATAGGTGGAAGGACAGTGCACAAGAGCCATAATCCTACCCTATATATTTATTGAGTTATTTCCCCATAACCATTTTTCCATAATGGATGCCTGTCCGGGCCATATCTTGGAAAGTACAAAAGGGATAGAGATGATTACTTAGTTTATAGATAGATGGCAGTGAGAGGAAGGGCTGTGCACATGAACCATAATCCTATTATGTATATTTACTCAGTTATCTCCCCTTAACCATTTAGTTTTTCATAAGGGATGCCTGTCCAGGCCATAATTTGGAAAGTACAAAAGGGATTGAAATGAAACTTGGTTTACAGATAGATGGCAGTGAGTGGAAGGACAGTACACGAGAACCATAATCTTACCCTGTATATTTACTGAGTTATCTCCCCATAACCATTTTATTTCTTAATGGTTGCTTGTCCTGGCCGTGTCTTAGAAAATATAAAAGAGATTGAAATTAAACTTGGTACTTACATAGATGTTAATTATAGGAAGTACAGTAGAAATATAATCCTACCTTAAAAATTAGTTGAGTTATCTCTCCTTAATTCTTTTTATAAAAGTTGTTTTTCTTTGTTATGTCTTTGTGTACAAGCGGTGTTAGATTACAAGTTCTGCCTTTTACAGACAATCAGCATTTGGGGAGCATTCCTGGCTTCCAGCGATTCTCTTGTTTTGATTGTTTTTTAGAAGTCTTGGGCAGTTTGGCAAAAGAGGTTTGAAGGCTGCCCAATCACAGTGATTCATGTTCTGTCACGTTGCAATAAATATCTTACACAAAAGTATAAATCACATAAATCTGACAGGTGTGAACATTTATTTTATGATAGGGATTGTTTGTTTCTTAAATTAATCAGTTGGAACTTTCCATCAGTTTATCAACATGATTTACCGATGCACTCTCTAAAATGTAACATGATTTACTGATGCACTCTCTGAAAAGTGAGTCTTGGCCATTTTATTTATCAATGTTTTTAAAATCAATTTATGAGTGCATAACCTTTGGTGTAAACCCAAACATAGATGAAAAGAGACACAGATATAATTTATGGTGCATGCACTTTTTTGCTTTTTTGATAATAATGCACTGCAATAGATTCATCAGGAAACACAGTAAATATTTCAACAGATTTGACAACCATTTACTTTCTGTTCAACTTTTTTATTTCATTTGTGTGTGTTTTCTTTTATCCTTTGTTGACACACACCCACTAAAAATATATTTTGAAAGATAAAAATATCGGTGATGTGATGATTTACAAGTCAGATGACCGAGATGCAAGTGCTGTGCAGTAAATCCACCTACAATCTAAAGTAGAGTAAAATTTGAATCCCTATCTTCGTGTATCCATGTTTTGCTTTATGTTATTCTGATATGGGCAACTGCATTACATTTCATAACTGGGCTTCTTGAAGTAAATCATAGATGCTGAATATAACATATCATAATAGTACACCTATCATTGACAAACAGAAAATACCTTGGTACAGTCACGTAGCATTTGAACCCGCGCTTTTTAATAACAATTTTGTTCACCTTTTTGGTATGTTTTTAACACATTTTCTCATCTTACTTGAATCTCATCATTGAATAGAAATATTATACACCCTGATGCAAATTGTGTGTATTGACAAGAATAAATGAGAACTTGGCACATGTCACTGGAGAATATTATATTGGTGTAGTTGAATTTTAACAGTTTCAGTTACAGGCAGAATGTTCATATGATGCTTTGTGCTTTTTGAGAGTAGTGGCAAATAAATAAAAGACATCACACTTAATAACTCGATATGTTCTATTACCCGCTAACCCCTGTTATTTTCGTTGTCACTTTCATTATGTAACTCCCATACACTGGATATTGTAGCATTGATCTAGAAGATCCTTAATTAAAATTAAAACCAGGTTAATAATGAGACAATAAACTAATAATTTTAGAATTCATTTGTAGAAGGTTTTGGATAAAATAAAACCAAGCCCACTCAATTAAAGTAATTCTCAAGTGTGTTGTTGCTTAAGATTTGAACCCATATTGGAAGAAGATTAATGCATGTACCATCCAATTAACATACTTAATTAACACAGCTATGTGGGGTTCAATATATGAAATAAAGTTGAATATGAAAGAGGTAAAACAATTAATATGTATATGATATCTATCTGACATTTCGATATTCTAAGTTTACATTGCCAGGGTTACTGTCCTTGTATGAAAGAGAAACAGATTAGGTTACAACCAAAGTAAGAGAACTCTTCATGGGGATGATAATCAATTTAAATTTGGAAACAGAACACCTTTATCTTTCAGCCAATCGAAACCTCTCTTATCGCATTTTGGATTGTGGCCATTAAAGTAACATTCATGTTTGTCATTAAGCTCAGAATTACACGGTTTTATGTAACTATTCAATTGATGGTGTTTTCTTTCTTGTAATATTGAAACTCTTGCTGAGGCTATCAGTTTTGACAGTGTAAAGTTTTATGGTCGTTTTGCCACCAAACTGGTTATTTACTTTGTTAACTGATAAACATTGCTTATAGTATAGAGTTGCGGAGCCATTATAGCTTCTACTCTAATTAAGTCAAGCTTAGTATGTCACCATTAGTGGATGATGACTCTTTCATTGCGGTTTTAAACACTCTCATGTTTTCCCTAACCTACCCATGTTCCCATAACACGATAAAAACCTCCAGAACCTTTACAATAAATTTCTTTTATAAAAAAAATCAAATCACTAAAGCTGAACTGATTTCTAATTTCGTCACCAATGTGATCTTTCTAGCTGGATGGTGATGATGATTGTAGTCTCTGATAGGATACATTTAGACCAAACCCTGACATGAAATTTTGAAATTAGCGCATCAAAAGCTGTGACAATTTTGCATGAACTGAGACTAATCAGTAAGCATTAATTTAGTCCCAACCTACAAGTTAGCAAGAATTGACCTATAATATGTGATCCCATATTGTACTAAATGACAGGGTATGTTGTTGAGAAAGGTTTCACTATAAGCTATAATATACAGTTTCCTAGGTCAATCCAAAGCAGGTGAGACAAAGGCCATGCAGATGTCACTGGATAACAGCTTAATGCCATTGTCTTTGTCTTTGCTAAATATGTTTTGTTAACTATGAATAAATCTTTGTTGTTGTACATGTTGTTCAATTCCATAGAAAGGTAAGAGTTCTTAAGTAGTAAACAGTTGCTTTCCAAATTCTGTTTATTGTTCTTCTGCAACTACAGGCTTGGTTTAAATCATTTTTCGGAAGAACTTAATCTTTAAAAGAGAGTGAAGTCTGGTCTTCAATATGTTTATTTATTCTTTTTTTTCTAAGATTGTCAGCTCCTTAAGTAGGTGTCGCTCTATAATAAAAAAGAACTTCAATTTCAAACGGTATTTTCAATTGCATTTTACCAGTCTGAATTTTTATGACATTCAAGCTCTTTCTCGCTTCTTAATAACAGTTTCAACAGTGAAATACAAGTTTCAAATATGAATAACCAAGTTAAAAGGGCCACTTTTCCCTCCAAAATAGCGGTGATAAAACCATAAATATCAATTCACAAAATCTCATAGCAGGACAGGTAGTAAAAGGACAAACCGTACATGTCAAGGGCCAAAGACATTCCCTATTGAAACCAGGTAATTGAAAATTTAAAAATTAGCATATTTCATCCATTAATTTGCCTCAGTGTCAAGGTATGAGGCTATGTCGGAGGAACTTGTCAAGCTGACCATCAATGGGAGATTTTAGCATAATGACCAAAACTAAAGTGGCGACACCAGGACTATGTAAAGGAGCTTCTGTCCACACCTGTATGAATTCAGCATTGACCAATTGAAAAAATGCCTGAATTGAACATTTATTGAATGAAATATGGAAAAAACTTGGAAAGGATTTAAAACTATCAGGGTGAATCGATAGGAGGGAAAGGGTGTCAGACATTTATACTAATAATTTACAAAGAAATGAAGAAATTGGTTTGAAAAGGGAATTCAATTATGAGTGATATTTGTAGTACCAGATGTTAGGTCAGCTTCACACCATGGTGGCAGTGTCACTATAATATTTGCTAATTGTGTAACAAGCAAATTTCATTTCTTGTCTTATTAGCGTTGAGGCTCGGGAGCGATGTCTTCAATCACTTCATGGTACGCCAAGCACTTTAAATATGATCAGTCTTCAATTATTGATACTACAAAAGAGCTAGCTAGTTCTCCCCCAAAATCAAACATTTAATCTTTTTATTACAGTTTTGAACATTTATTCAGTGATAATGAAATCTGTTGAAAACGCTTTTTTATTGAAGAAAATTTCCGCAGACAAACATAGATTCGTGATAACAGGCTTAATTTTATGATTGCATAATCTCCCTTTTTAAATATATGGCTCTAATTATTTTTCAAACCACGCGCCATTAAGTTTTATGTTTGATAATACTGCAATAGATGGCAAGATATCCATATTTGTTCTGATCATCTCTATTGAGTTGGAAAAGCTCTTCTTTGATAACTGGCGACACTTTATAAATCGTACAATACCCCAGATTACTATAGTTATCATACAAGTGTCTCGTCTCCATTTTTCGGTAAATTTGAAAATCTGTATCCAGTATTCAAGCTTATATTGAACATTTGCCAATAGAGTCGGTGCTTTTTATCTGAAGACAGGAAATCGGTACTTAAGGGCCCGTTTCAATGTTTATAGTAGGGTGTGATCTTATCCAGTTTTTCGCAATACGGGTGCGTAACGGTTTTCAAATGACCCTTAAATATGCCATAGTAAAGGGGACAGCTGATAATTCGAGTCCCTTCTTCAGCTTGTATCTTAGGTAGTAAATTGTCATAGTAAATGTGTGTCACTACTTTATGTAATATGACTGCGAATAAGATTGAATGAATAGGTTTTGAAAGGAGTTAAATGGGACCAGTTATGCAATTGAGAGGGATCCAATGTAGGGCAATATGGTAAAATACTGATCAACCTTGACATTAGTGCTAGATACACAATTTGGCTCAGATTTTGACCTGGTTTTCAGTTTGAGTTTTGATTCAGTTATATTATACAAGTTGTAGAACTATCCGTACTTCACCAACCTCCTCCACTGAACAGATTAAAGCTCAAATTGTTGAACCTTATTGAAGGCAAGTGATAGGCAGGAAACTTTATTCATTTAAATCTTTAATATATCTTGAACTTGTAAAACAATCCATAAGAATATTCTTGCAGTGTCTGTTGCTAAGTTCTGTTTTGCAAAGTTGACCAGGCTAGGGTCAGATCAAACCATATGTATGACAGTAATTGAAGGTTCTTAAAAACTGGAACATTATTGATAGATCTACGTATTATAATTTAGAAAGAACCTAGACATACTGGTTTAACAAATACTATCAGTTAGGTGCACTTTTAAAGATTACAATGTCTGACCATTAGTATACCATGGACCATTACAGTAGTTATATTATCTACTAGTGTTCTTTATTCTCTTGTAGGTCAATATGAAACTGTCAAGAATGTCAAACTGGATTAAGTGGTACAATGTGTATTGATATAGTGTACTTTAAGACTTACCAGCTGGTATTTTCGATGATAATTAAAACAAACAGACAGGCTGATCTAAGATAAATGGGAAGTTTTGCAAAATGAAATTGTCAAATGCCAAGCTACATTAATCTATTGAAGCCTATTCTGTGTTTCTTCAAGCGATATCAACCTGGCTCTCTGTCATGTTAGATCTGTTTTATAAAAATGTTTGCTTTCTTACTTTTACAACTACATGCGTATGCTTTTTGCCTGTATTTGAGAATGATTTATGAAACAAGTGACAAGGCAAAATGCATAAGAGAAGATTATCATAGTCGTGCTATAAAAGCTGTTTTATTGTAAATACAGTAAACCGTGCATAAAAGGGTTTATTTACTCGAGTGCTTTTATCTGTTATCTGGGCAGATGATTATGCAGGATGGTATTATTCAATGTGCAGCTATTTTTGTAGTATTTCCAACTAGTCTCCAGCTGCACAACCGGAAATAACCCTAAAATATGACTCCCGAGGTCGGCCCCAATGAGGTCAAGTTCGTTGTAGAGAGTAGGGCTTCCTGTCCCATGTGTCATCTGTCTCTGAGTTTACCGTTAGATGACAAACCATAGAAGTGCATCTCATTGGCTTGTATAGCCCCAGTTTAAGACGGTATTAGATAACAGACTTGACTCAAAACTAACCTAACTCTGAATGAAGTAATGTGATATGAGGTTGGCTAAGGATAGTGTTGCATGAGGCTTTCAATTGTTGAATTACCATATTTAAATTGGCACCTATCATCTGAGGGACAAAATCAATATTTAGATAGGCAAGGATTTTGAGTTGTGATTAAGTTTTATCTCCCGGATTTCCTGTGCCACTAACACACTTGTAGATGGAAAGAGTAAAGGATCATGAGTGGAGGGGGTGGGGGTAACTCTTGTGGTTTTTGGGGTTACACATGTAAATACTGTCACAAGACGCTGTTAGTTTTGTTTCCATGCCGCCAAATTATCTTTTTTTGTGTGGTTTGCTTCGTTGAAGTAAAACTGACGAGAACAGGGCAGAGAATTCAAATTATTTAATCCAATATACTTCATGCAAAATTATACATATTTCAAACTATGTCATCAGGAATGTTTAAAGCAGAATATATAGTTTACCTATGAATCTTCATAAACATCGGTTGTATTTGTGAGAACAACACAATGAGTCATTCAACATTTGGTCAGCAATTATTAGGATTAACACTGAGTATGAAATTGGGCCCAGTTGTACAAAACATCTATGCCAAAAAAAGCTTAGGGGGCATAATGTTTTACGAACATCTCTTGTTTTCTTTATATTGTTATAGAATTAGTCTTTTCTTTTCAAGGAAGGTGGTTTGTAGGATAAATGGTTAAAGGTATCATGATTTCTTTGAATAGTATTAGAGCTCAAATCATCTCCAAGTATTATGATAAGATTAACAAAGATGACAACTGAAAATAGCATTTGTGTTTTACAAACATGATAGAAGATTGTACCTAGAAAATGAATTACAGTCCTAATAATATTGCTCATTAAACTGAAACTGTGTGGCAACTGTATTACAAGCACACTTACCTTGATAGGACTAGTGTAGTGCATTATAGTGAGAAAGTTTTAATATTGAATCAAGCTTAAACTGTAGTATAGTATTTTAATAGTGAAATTTACAAAGTCTTAATAATTTCCATCTTAGCATGAACTATCTGCACTTCTTAAATCTGAATAAAACAGATATAGAACACTGATACAACCACCTTTCCAATCTTTAATAGTAAATGGCACATGGCATATCAATTCATTAGGTCTAGGCTGGACAGGTGTATAGAAGACTGCTGTTCAAATGATTGCGCAACAATTTAGAGAGTAAAGTAAGAGTAGTTTCCCTTAGACTATCATCTTCTGTTCAATATAATGGTAGTTCATGTGTACTTAGGTAGTTAATATTTACCAGTGAGATATGAATGTTTCAAAGAGATGTTGATATTCTAATGTGAACTTTATTTTTAGCTTTCAACTTTTGTCGGTTCTGCGTGGTCATTCTGTTTTTTCATCCCCGCCACAACGGCCAATGACCTCCGACTTCGAAGGAT
>ENA-OREC01000117-OREC01000117.1-marine-metagenome-genome-assembly--contig:-NODE-117-length-21416-cov-12.547073_pt1 | contig 21416 bp, 7 predicted proteins | sample MGYA00248626_ERZ508543 | MGnify/ENA primary metagenome ERZ508543 (study PRJEB26211, sample SAMN05518279) | marine metagenome | isolation source: Puget Sound, Washington, USA | host: Bankia setacea...
TTTACTGGGAAAAACACAACAAAATATAAGTTTAACGCTTGTAAAACATAGAAAAAAATATTAAGTAGATGTGTATCAAAATTTAAATGTATATTAATCAAGGTTCTTCTGGTGATGGTATTTAACTTGAACATATATTCTTGCTAAAATCAACACCATCGCTACACGTTACCATTTGTATATTATATGAAATAAATGTGTTGATATGTTTGATAACCCTCTTAGTAATAATTAGAGGTGAACAAAACCCTTGACTGTAGTTTAAATAATATAAATCACCATCATTTTAGCCATTGCTGTTTAATTAATCATTCTTAATACTCTTAAAACATCAACATTATTTGGTGTCAACATTTTGGAATTCATTTGTTAATATATTCATTCAACACATTCCTTATGGCGGACGGAATTAAATCATTAACCGTTTGGTAACCCCGCTAATAAGGTGTTCCATTAGTAAAATGTTCGTCAATCTTCGTATATTTCCGACAAATTTCCTTGAGCCAATTAGAGTCCGTTTTATTGCTTTTAACGTATATAAGTGTATGTAACTATCGTTTTGATTTGTTGACAAACGATTGCGAAATTGAACGAACACTACATAGTTCTACGAGTGGCCTGTCTTAAATTTCTTCAGAAGTATTTACATAATATATCATTAAGGAATGACATGTGAGCTAATTATGATCAATAGTTTAAATAAAGCCTCTAAATAGCACCCCATCCCCTGCCCCAACCCCCGGGATTCTGGAAATACGAACCTATGAAGGATAACATAGAATACACGACCACTGCAGAATTTAGACAATTTAGAGAATCTAGAAACAAAAGGATACATAAATGCATCTACATTGATAAAAAATGCACGATGTAAACAATGTCATCTGGCAGTTTAGAAATAGTGCAATATCCAGAGAATAATGTTGTCTAATTATCAAATTTTAAAAGAAATGTTAAATAAAGAAACAATGAACACATCGGTGTATGTCTGCTAAGAGTCATTTAGGTATTCAAAATCAAAACACCCACCCATGTAAGCCTGTTTGACCCTGTTTGTTAAGTCAGCATAAGAATATCATATGCAAAAAGCAAATGAAGAAACACCTGTATGTTTCGTACATAAATATACCCAGAGTCTTATAGAACAATCTGTCACCACCGTTTGTGGCGTTATTTATTTTATTTGACAATAATTATGAAGCAACATGTATCATGTTTTTATTGTTTTTAAAAGAGTTTTCATTTGAATAAGCAACCTCCCGTTATATCTATAAATATATATTTATTATAATTTTATGATCATGTTTTAAAATTACCCAATTAGATTTGAATTAGTAAAAGCTTGGATTTGTTTATTGCACTATTAAGTTTTAAGCAGTGTGAGGCTGAACATTAATTTATATAAAAGTAAACACACACAAAAACAAAACAACTACGTCATTAATCATTTAGACTTTTCTAAAATAGAACTTAATTTAATATATTGCGTTGCATTCTTCGTATGCATCAAGAATACAACTGATTAAATATATAATATACACACATATTAACAACACGTGTGTGGTTGGATACTTTTAGCTTTGTACTGTACCATGAATTAAAGCATTACCCATTTAGTAATATATTTCTATCAACTACTTATCGTGTTACCTTTTAAACATTGTTTTACCATTCATTAGTTTATTCTATTTTTTCACTTGTTTGTTCATTGCTTATCTGTTTATATGTTGTTTCCATTATCTCATATTTCTACTATCAACTATTTTCAATTTCACGTTTACATATTCCTAAGTTTCGTTTATTTGATATGTTATTAGTTTATTCTATTTTTTCACTTGTCTGTTCATTGCTTATCTGTTTATATGTTGTTTCCATTATCTCATATTTCTACTAAACTATTTTCAATTTCACGTTTACATATTCCTTAGTTTCGTTTATTTTATTTGTTATTTTCAAGAATTGTATACGTTTTATTTATTTGTGTCCATCTCATGTTTATGTCCTTATCTCACTTATTTCTTAGTTTCCCTTTTCCATGTGTTTGTTTCCTCTTTCTCATATCATCTTCTGTGGTGTTCCACTTTCTCATAAGATTATTTGTTTTGTTTCCATTATCTCATTGAACCGTTTGTCTACTTCCATCATCTCACATTTGACTCTCATATTCCCCTTCTTATCCCGCAGCGTCTATGTGTTTGTTTCCATTATCTCAAGTGTTCACGCAGCGTCTATTTGTTTGTTTCCATTATCTCAAGTGCTGATTTGTTTAACTCAATTATCTCATGTGACAATTTATTCGAGTTGCTTTATCTCATGTGACTATGTGTTTGTGTTCTGCAGGTCATGGTGGGGTGAATCAACTAGGAGGTGTGTTTGTGAACGGGCGACCATTACCTGATGTTGTAAGACAGAGGATTGTAGAGCTAGCACATACAGGTGTAAGGCCATGTGACATTTCCAGGCAGCTTAGAGTTTCACACGGTTGTGTCAGCAAGATTCTCGGAAGGTATGGCCAACAAAAGTGGGTTATCATTTTTCTGTACTCCTTACATTCACAAACATTGTACTATGATATGTTTGACCAATTTTACAGACATGACCCTTTTTTATATTGTTTACATTCAGAATCAATAGCTATACATATGCTTTCTCATTTCTTTTCAGATATGACGAGTGTTAAATTGTGTTAAATTGTCATTTTCATATTTACGTTTTGTCGACCAATTGGCATAAGTCTTTCTATAATTTCTTTTGACATTATTTGTCGTTAAATCGTTTACACATCTCGTAAGCCGTAACCGTGTAAGATTTAACAAAAGTTTAATAAAAATGTCCACGAGCAACCATACAGAAACAGGCAACGAAACAACACAGCAAAACATACTCATCAACGACAACAGCAACATCAAACTGACTGATTAACCCCAACAGGCAAACCACAACAAAAATATCAAAACATTGAAAATACAAGCAGCAACAATAACAACAAATAACCCTCAAAGACAAACACCCAGTGACAGTAAAAGTAACAAAGGTGTGGTTCCTTATGCATTGCATGTGAGTTAACAATTATGTTTGTTTCACAGTTTCAGATATAAACATTCCTCTTACATGTTATCGTTGAGAGCACAAACTTATGCCTCCTTTCACTTAAAGCCATTTTAGTTCTTATATCATTTTACAAACACATCTTTGGTCAAACTCCCATTGTTCCTATTTTATCTTCTGTAGTTCGATGCATCTCTTTGTATGCTGCCAATTATTATGATCCCAATAACACGTTTTATCAAATACTATAAAAGTTCCCGACGATTGTTCTTCAATAGCTTTGCACGTGTTAGGAATCACCGTTTTTCTCTGATAGTGTTAAAAGTTAGAATCCAAATGCCACGTTTCATGTTGTTTGGTACTAACCGTGGAGACATGACTGTGAAACGAGCATTGTTATCAGTACATATTGCATGATAGTAGTCTATTAACGCCCGGCCTCTGTCTCAGTGCCAGTATTAAGTGAAACGGGCATTTTATGAACTTTGTACAACTCCCTGTCTCTCAGTAACACCGTAGAAATCAATCTGATACAAGCATAAATGGTTCTGACAGTTCACTTTGTTTCTTTTTATCTTTAATGGAATGCGCAGTTTACACGATGTGCTGTTTTCACAAGCAAAGGCCGTACCGTGTCGCATGGTTTCTATTGTCTTTCTCTTACATCATGGCTTTTGTTGGATCGAAGAAAACAACTTTGTGCTAAGCGTTTCTCCTTAGAAAACTTACGTATGATTTCTTGAGTTTCCTTTATTACAAATATGCTATAGCTTCTTAGTCTATCTTTTCTTTTGTTACTCTATTTAATGTGAAATGCAGAAATCTGTTTGGTCTGTGGTTCTTGGATTTGTAACCCCCCAGTACTTTTGGTGAAACTTCTCCATGTTGTCGGCTGCTTATTATGTAAATATCATAAGTACCCTAAGATTAAATATTGTATTTTTTACATGATTACACATAAACTAAAGGAATAATTGAAAATAGTATGTTGTAAGATAACCGTAGAACATCATTAATGCTAAAACCTTTTGTCAAAGGATATCATAAAAAAGTGCACACTCAGCTAAAATTGCCACTTAATTGTTGCGTGTTAAAAGCTTATGTCCGAGAAATGATTAACTGAAAGTTGGCCCAGAACATGGTTAATTTACAAACCTTCATCTGTACGGTTTAGGTGTGTAAATATATGTAACAGATAATTTATTTAACAACGCTGGATGGGCGCAACTCCCAAGGTCGTATAGTACTTTCTCAGATAACAATCACCATAAACAAAGTGGGCATTAAGCAAAGTCATATTTAAACTGCGCCTTTTTAACGCTTAGTCATCAATCAATTTTAATATCATGTCAAGGTGATTCTGGTAAAGCCAAACTCGATGGCACCGACAAGTGCGTTCGTGTGATCTTTAAATATATCAGAATCGAAAAACAAGAACAAGATGGTAGCGTAAAAACAAGGATAAAAATGTACACATGTTATTTCATCTGAAAAGAGCTAAATAATTTAGACAAAGTTTGTAATGTATTGCTTCCAGGAGGTTTGATAGTTGCCCTTATTTCTGTCGCCAAAGTCATAGAAAAAAGGATATCTTTACCAGTGTATATATATAATAGTGTTTAGACAATTTGTTGCACGTTAAACACCAAACTTTGCAGTTGTGTAGACAATTTATCTGCACATTTATTTCCACGATTTGAAATTATGTTTATGTTACCATGGGCGATACGCATTCCCTGATGTGGGTATTTTACCGAATAATATGCAAAATGGAGAAGTTATGACCGCGCATGTCGCCAGTGCAAACTCGGTCTACGTGTAAGGGGTAGGTAGGTTTTGTCTAACAGCTTTGGCAAAAAAGGGATCCATTGATATTTGTAAACACACGCATGCAGGTCTAAGAATAATTTATGAAGTTTAATATCCTGCTATAGAAGAGATGTGTTAGGCCTGGCTGATGCAAAACATATTGTTGTCGTTTTTTTCTGTTGGCAATTTAAGTGTGTGCATGGCTATATTTATGAAGGGAAACCACGTGTATTACAACAAAATAATGCAACTGCGATCTCAACAAAAGGCATTACATGTCAGAATACCATTCCTCAAAATACGGGTACTTATGTGTGCGTTTTAAATAATAATCCCGCCTTTAATTGATTGGAAAAGCGACCATCTGCACCATTACCTTTCAGAAGTATGAACGTTTATATATATTTCTGGTCGCTGATTTAATTTTCCCTCCCTCATTTTCCATCTGTTGACAAGTTTAATTTCATTAAGTTCTAAAGAAAGTTCATTCATCAATGTGGCATCCATTTCTCTGCAAAAAAGAACTGAATACAAGTTATGAAGTGTGTTATTGATACAAATCACTTAAACTAAGCACTCTCAACTTGTCTTTGGTGAATAGAGTTCATAAAAAATGTCAAAAAGGGTAACCAAATCTACCACACCCAATTAAGCACCAAAAAAACAAAACTAAAAAACATGTGCAAATTGAAATAAAAGTAGATGTTGTGACATTATTTTGTAAATCTGTAAAGCTGTGTAACGATTGGTTACAGGTTATGAAGTATTTAGATAAATATTTGTGTTAATGTTTTACGATACGGGGTGGGACCAGATTAAGAAAAAAATGAGTTTAAAACTACGCATTAACATTAATCGACATGTAAAAGTAACACGTATATATTATCGTGTTTGCTGTAACATACGCATACAGTATAATATATAATCGTCATTTGATTTTGATAGTTTTATGCAAACAAGGTAGTGGCTCAAAGAATTAACCGAAAACGAGAAAAAGAACACCACTTTACTGTAGAGATTTGCTGATAATAACTCATGAATTTAATGGAAAAGAATTGAAATATACGTAGGGTTAGAAACACACAAGTTACACACTACACATTTTTCGCATTCACTTGTTTGTACATTTCTGTTCATATTTCAAGTTATATGATAAAAGTGGTATAACAGTTTAGAAACCATCGTAGTATTACAGTTAAACCAGCATTGCATTTAACTTAGAAAAAGAAAATCATTTTATATAGTGTCCTTTCTAGAAGTTGTCATTGTAATTTGATATGTACATTGGCTGTTTGATGCAAGTGGTTGACTTTACAATGAGGTCCAGACGTAAAACACACCGTACGGAAGTAGCCAACGACTGTTACCCTTTCTGTGATTGTGGGTGATAAACAAACCACTAGACGTGTCGTATCTATCAAATATCAGAAGCTCTAGAATGAACGTGAGACTGAATTAAGTGCTGACTAATATTGAGGTAGCGAGGACTAATTTGTCGTCAGTTTGTTTTCTTTGCCAGTGTGTTGTTGTAATTTAAACCAGCACTGTTTTATTTACATTCCCTTCATATTATAGACCTAGATGCAACGTTTGTCACCGCTTGGATTACACTGTATATGGTTTAATGAAGAAGGTTGTAATTGTCTTTAACTATTTATCCGGGTTAGATGGTTATTCTTTATTCAATTGACTGCTTCACTTTCAACGATCATGAAACCATCGCCCTCTTAGCTCACACTGTGGTCAATGCAACGATGCGCTCGTGGTAGTCTTTTGTAAACATCTTTCCACAATTTAGCAAAGACATGAACTAAAACTGACACCGTTTAAACTGACTTCAATTACTTTGTTGTCTTCGTCTAAAACAGTTAAAACCCAGTCCCCCAACAGGGTCAAAGTGTACATTGGTAAAGTCATACCCTGTCATATTGTATTCGTTTGAAAAATTGAAAATAATGAAATACAACCAAAACTTGCACTCCAGAACATATCATGTGGAAATCGAGTGGAATTTTGGGCTAAAACGGGTATCCGCAATAAAACATACTACCCAAGTAGATCGCGTGTCAGAGTACAGTCAGAAACCAAAATCCCCCAACCTACTAGGTGCAGATAACATGAACATTTGTCCAAACTGTACCCAACGCCCGTCCTACCGTCTTTGTGGTCAAGATGATGTATTTAGAATTTTGAAGCCAAAGGTAGCAATTATTGGAATTATCGAGCCTTCTGTTTTCTCAAGTTACCTAGTCCCTCTGTCTTTTCGCTCTACACGATTATACATGTCAGAATTAAACAAGTGGTGGGGTCCCCCTCTATAAAAGCCTGTATAAGCCCAGAAGTCAGGAACCCATGCACACTAATTTAGGAAAATAATTTAGGAGTATTATAAAGACCAAGATTTCTGATTGCCCCTTTTTTGGTGGGCTCTCTTTAGTCGCTTATTTACAGACGTACCCGCTCAATATGTTCCCTTGTGTTTCACTAATTAAGCATACATGAGTTCTGACGGATACTCCAGGGGCTTGTTTTATCCATGTACCCAGTTATCAGGTCTTATAACACATGAGGACTAAACAAAAAACAAACAGTGGATAAACATACAACCAATCAAAGGTCACATAAGGCCACGCTATGACCCCGAGAATGTTTTTGTTTCATATACCGATGTGTCAGACGGGTCGGGGTATAGAAATAGGATATTTCATTGTTGTAGAGCTGTTATTATCTATATGGGCATCTCTGTTTACAATCTTACATTAAGACATTGTGAGAAGTTCATTAAGAACGATTTGTCATGCCTTTACACACCTGCAACCCTGCTTTTGTACATAATGAGATCATTCCTTGCAAGTTTAAACGGCATAACATACAGTTTTACAACATTTACTTACATATTTGTATTTTATTTGTTAACAACATTTATCTTTTATATATTCACTCATTTGAAACTAATTTGACTCAATTCTTAATTTTAATTAGCGCTATATACTTTTAGTAACATGGAAACTTTTTCATGTTATTTCTAGGCGTTGAGGTAGCCATGAACCCAATTGTACATTTCACACTCATAGTGCTGTCATTGTCAACTACTATAATTCTCGATAACGCTTGCTTGCTGATGTTCTTAAGTTACTTCAATCTATTTTATCAGCAACTGTATACATGTATATATTCCGTTGTTAGACAAATACAATACATTCAAAACGTAAAAATACAAAACTAATGTCAATAAAATATAGTATCCTTTACCAAATATATACATATATCTATATATGTTACAGATATTACGAGACAGGGTCCATCAAACCGGGCGTTATCGGGGGTTCGAAACCCAAGGTGGCAACCCCATCTGTAGTAGATGCCATTACGAGATATAAGGTAGAAAATCCAACCATGTTTGCCTGGGAGATACGAGACCGACTTCTGGCAGAAAATGTGTGTTCCAATGACAATGTTCCCAGCGTCAGCTCAATCAACAGGTAGGTTCCGAGCCCTGGTCAATTATTAGATGACTTGTAATTATTTTGATAAGTGGAGGTAAAGGTACTTCCACAGAAGGATTTCACGTCAAACATTATGTTAAGCTCTAACTTGTTTTGATTGTTCCAAGTTGTTCTCTTTCCACACAACTAATGATCAATTTACACTTGCAACCATAACACATATCAAAGGAGTGAATATGAATTTGTATATTTGAGAAATAGGTGCATGTATGTTCCGTTATATTGAGAAGGAATTGGTAGTTTAACATACGAGACGAAACGTTCAGTGAATGTTTTCAAGGCACACGTTTATGAATGATATAAATATTTCAGATCTTTCTGGAATGTTGAGTTGGAGACCTCCAAACAAGATGTTTCTGTTTCTTTGTCGCAAGTTTATCGCAACAAATTAAATAATTTTGCAGACAATTTAGCAAAAGGATAACTTTCAACCTGTGCTGAACTTTTGTATATTTGGTTACTGTTAACAGAACCAAATTGCCCTAGGATCGACTCATTACATGCAATAGATACTCCTTAATTATATTTAGCTGTGTCTGAAACGTTTACAAAGATGTTGGTATGGTATTCTAATTAGAGAAACCGAGTGTATTCATATTCCAGATGGTTTGGTTCAGTCATGTAGTTAAATTGTCAGAATTGTTACGGCAAGTCGGTTGACAAATGGAGACATCGGATTTGAAAGTCAGCTCCCTCTGTGCGGTGTCTTTTCTAGAATATATTAAGTTTATTGCATTGCTGAGTAAATGTCCATAGAAGTAGCGAGCTGTCAGGCCGTGGAAGGCGATGTAAATAAGCGGCAAATAAAGACAATTTAACGGAGTTGCCGTCTGTCCAAATTACGCGTTAACAACACTGTTATTGGTCTCGGATGTACTCGAGCCTTGATTATATTTTGCATCAATATTAGTAGCATTGTTTGGACTCTGTAACTGCTCATTGCCAATCAAAGCCTACCACACATGGGCCGCAGTGTCGATTAGGTGGCAATGAGGTGGAAGAGAGTTGGGGCACATCTTCATACGCAATATTAGCAAGCACCTGTCAATGTATTTCACGTGACAGGACTTAAATTGAAGAGGACGCGCAGGGGACACTAACAGCCAGACCCCTTTGTGTGAAAAAGCTCATTTGATTTGACTTCTATAGTACTGAAACTTACGGTTAACAAACCCGAAGCAATCAAAGCCAAACACAGCCAATCGCACGTATTCACAAATGGTCGGCTTGCTTTTACGCGCATGTGTCTTTATATTGTGAATCATTCATCTTTTTTTAAACCTTGGAAGATACACTGTCTACTAGGATTTCGTTTGCTTTGGAATACAATGATTACGTTTTCAAGCAAGTTAACACCAATGCTATTCATCTGTATATATTTGACAGCTTCCATTGAACGTTATAACTGAGTATCGTGCTAGGAGGCGATCGTAGTGCCATAGTAGACTGTGTTCACTTCCTCTGGTAGACTGTTCTCATTTCCTCAGTATACCGCTCCAAACCTACATTTCGGTCTTTTATTCTCTCCGTTATATTATACAATTTACATTATGTGAGTATTTTCTGCTCACAATTGTTTGATTAAACATTTACACATAGTATGGCGGGGTTAAGGGTGTATGATGAGGTTGAGGAGTATGGGACTTAGGTTTGCTTGCTTGTAGGGTATTCTAGGTACTACAATGACATTTCCGAGCGTGTTCGAGTAAACCATAAACAGACGGCGAATTTAAATAATAGTTCTCGTGAAAACTAGCATTATTACATGTTCAAAGGACCGTCGTTGGTAGTAAATCGCGCTGATAAGGACCGCAGCCATCTTTATGTCTCCTTATCAGATCTCTCTAAATGTGTGTAATCAAAATCATTGCATCAAAATGACATGTAAATATTTGAAAATTTTACCGTCAATTTATGACTTTGGTGTGAAAAAAAATATACAAGAATTTTATTGCTGTTGTGCGATTTCATGCGACCGTGCAATGCTTGAGAAAATTGTAAAGTGTTGGGCAATACATTACCAAACTTTGATCGTTGACTCTATACTCCAGACAATATAGGGCCTAAATTGAAAACTTGAACTGCCTTTATGAAAAGCTAAAGTGTTGATGGTATTGCTATAACTTCTGGTGTTGTAAGTGATAAGATCTATGGCAAAGTCTCGCTAGATACGGCTCCTTCTATCCGAACCCTTTAATGTTGGAGAAGTAATCGTAACTCTTGATTTTTTACGACCAAATAGTGATTTTACATACAATGTACTGTTCTTTTGTCAAAGCAACTGTTCTGATCTGAAGCCCATGTTGTTCCCTTTATGTTACAAACTCTTCTTTTTATCCATTACGTTTGACAAAGAAAGTTGACACAGAAGGCAAAGTTTTGTACCAAATTGCGAACTTTTCAAAATTTGTTTCCCGAAAGGCGTTGCAAAAAAATGAGGAAATTAGTGCTCCGTATAGTCATAATTTCATACAACTAACGTTACAGTTACTTATTTGATACTTGAGTCCACAATGTATGAATTACGAATAACTAGCTATTACTGTAATTTGTCAATGAAAAAAGAAAGCGGACTAGATCGGGGGCAGAGTTAGTAAAGTGTGTAATTTTGTGAATGAGAACCTACACGGTGTAATGTGCACGAGTGGTTAGCTGTGACTTGCTATTAGAGACGCTGGTGGTACAGTTATCGCTGGTCTTGGTCGACAAGTGATCTGTCCCACACCACCGCACTTCACTGCCCTCTAACGCACGCACTGTGGTCGCTGTGATCTTGGAGTCGCCCATAAACAGTGCACACATATGACACAAACCATCGCCTCTAGTGGCTGCACTTATAGTTGCTGCACGTACAGATTAACGTTGTCACTGTATAGAATCTTGTTAAAATGTGTAAACTACATTTTACAATTATATCCTGAGAAAAATAATTTTATATTAACTAATTATTAAATGGGTGATTAGTTTTTATAAAGAAGAAAACAAATGATAGTAATATAGAGTGAATTATTGTTTTTCTTTAAAGCATATTAATTCGTTTGCGTATTTACATGTGGAATATTCATCTACATTGAGCATGTGTTTCTCTCATTTACCAAACCAGTTTAATAAGATTTATTTTATTCCAATATCACTTTTTTACAAATAAGGATACTTTCAGGTTAATAAATTCAAAACAGCTTGTACAGTTATTTAAATCTGAATAAAAGGAACTGGTTTTGTCTTAGGTTTGTCGTATGTCCTTTGTTACCAACTATAATAAACATTTGATAGACTATCGACTGAGTTTTCCCGGACAACAAATACAAACCTCGACTATATTGATACAACTAATGACATAGGCCGTATAAATGTCGTTTAAAATGCATTTATGATGAGGTCGCGTTTGCTACATTGTAGATTTCATGTCCAGTGTAAACGAAACGCTTTCAAGCTTAATAACATAATGAATAAAAACTTGCTTTGCGGTGTTATCTAAATTAGCAAGCGTTTGTGCAAATGGTGTTTTTATCGTGTCAATTTGTGTATTTTCGAATATAGCCGCGTTCGCTTAAATATACAAGGGACGACTTGATATTCTCGTTTTTTTCTGTCACTCGATAATGAAGCTTATCACAAAAATGGGAAAACTGATCAACTTGTAAAAAGGGTTTTTGTTCACTTCTATCTAATCAGCAATCAAGCAGCACGTTTTACTATATTGCAAGCGGGAGAAGTCACCTAAACATTAGTATCCATTTTCACCGTGAACGCTTTAAGTATACATTATAAAACAATAGGAACATATTTGTCTTTGAGTCCAACTAAGCTCAATATCAGTCGTTTTCTTGCTTAATTGAAGGTGTCGCAAAAATCTTTCGGGTTTACTTTACCGAAAAGAAAAAGATCGACTGATTTCATTCAAACGCATTTTCCGGCTTTTGAATCAGCTTTTAAGAAACACTGAACCAAGAGAAACTATGAAAGAACAATTTTAAGGACGAGTTTACATGAATCCGTGAAGATAACTCGATAATCAGAAGTTTAAATATTACTCACACGTCGATAGTTAGAAGAAAAAGCAACACTGCCAGTCACATATATTACGAACCATTTTCTGTCCTTATATTTATTTGAAAGAACTGCCAATATCCAATTAAGGGTTGAAGTATAGTGTTATATCCAAGCAAACTTGTCTGAATCTGGAGCTGTAAACAAAAAGGCTTTCCAATTAAAAATGTTTCCTCGACAAGCCCTTTCTATTAAATGGGATAGAAAAATGTCAACTCTTAATTCCTTTGGTTATGGGTTATTTACAAGAGATTCCTTCTTCGTAAAATATGACAACAGACTTATTAGGGAGAGCGTTTTGTACGGCTAGTCGCTCTTTGAATATGTCAAGTGAAGCAAACAAAAATACAAGTCTTATTAAAGATGGGTTGTTCAATAGTTTTCCTTTCAATGAGCCTCTCACCCCAGTCTGCAGCATTTTCTGATGTATGTACGGCGTGTGTTGAGGGAAAGGAATTAAAGGGCGGGTTGAAGCGATCCCCCACGGACAGAACATGGACAACGCATTAGCACTCGGGCGCCCCCCTACTGGCAACGTCTTGGTGCTGGAAACCCGAGATGTGAAACATTACCAGTATTACTCGTTTTTAGGACAAGTCTTCACGCGCCTCGTATGGTTTTCTCGTTGCAGCGAAAGGTGAATGCAAAAAACAAATCGCTGAACAGGAGTCTATCTTACATAAAAGCACCAAGCTCGCTCTGGGTAGGGTCTCTCAAATACACGTGCATCCCAGCTTAATTACTACTATTCACCGGCTACAATAGGTAATAGGGGGGCGATGAAAACGTAAATTGTCTAAAGCGAGTTTGCAGACTGTCTCGAAATAATGTTTACAGCACACTTGGGGGAAGCTATGCCTGGTATTTGTGATGGAACATTTAACGTTATTGTTGCCGAAAATACTAGATAATGTAGACACTGTCAGGTATCATGTTGTAGGGTCTTGTCAGTGCGCTGTAACTCTCTTATAGTGCAAGGGAAAACTTCAACTTCTATTGTTTTTAATTACCTAATCGCACTAGAGCGTGACTGAAGGGGTCTTGATTGTCTGACAGTGACTAACGGTGGTGAATGCTTGATTGAAAGAAAGTATGATGACACGATAGAGATTAGTATAGTACTTGTATCTTTTGGCATCCAATACCTGGTAATTCCATATTGTTCCAAGGCGTTACTAGCATAGGGAAACCAAACCAAACATTGACTATCATTCTTGTTGTTTTTTTCTTCAGAATCGTACGAAACCGAGCGTCCGATAATGCCAGAATGGGAAAAGACGACAGCTCGCCAGTGTCTGAAGGGGTCACACCACATGGGTCCCCTAACGGTCAAGGTGGAACCTACTCTATAAATGCAATCATGGGTATACAAGGCACACCTCCTCTCACAGATCATAACGGCAATGGTGCGAAACGAAAACACGATGAAGCAGGTAATTATAGGCATTTAAACTACACTTAAAGACCACCCCTGTGTAAGGAAAACACTAACTGAAGAGAACTTTGAGGTCCTTATCCAACTATAAATTTTGACCGATCACAAACATATTAATTTTCTGAAATGTTAATGGGAACAATACATACTATAGTTTTAATGTACTATCCACTCGACTTTCCGGTAAATGCAAACCATGTACACCAGACTCCACTACCATAATAATACAAAATAAACAAATAAATAACACACTATGGTATTGTGATCCATTGGTTTTGTTTTTGTTTTATGGATTAAAACTCCACATTTTCAGTTTGTGTATTTAGTAGTTGTATGGTATTAAATTTGAGAAGTCACACTCTGCTCTACGTATTCTCTGATAAAGTCATCACTGATAAATACTTTCCCAACGTGTGTTAAGTACTATAACAAATCTAGTGGACACGATTGATTTTACATATTCTGTTGATTTGATGGCCTGACATTGAAAGCCCGTGAATTATTCATAGCTTAATACGACACATCCGCGGACTCTGTATTGAATCACCCTTAATACCGTCCGCATTTCATAAAAAAAAGGTTGCGCGCAAGAGTATGTTTGGAGCGACCCCTCTTGTGGTAAATGTATAATCCGAATGCCCTCAATTATTCGAACAGTGGGCTTCAATACAGACATCATACTAATCTATTGACGAATGCACCGGTCGCCTGTATGGTCTATTATCTCTATTCTTTCTATTATTTTAGTCATTTGAAAAATAGTATTCGTGGGCCAAAGGTTGGTCTTCCCAAGAGGTCGGCGATGGTTGTAGTAATCCGCCGGCTTTACGGAATAAATTACAAATATAGAAATACAAATATATATCTCACTTGCATTTTAATTGATTCTTTTGAGAGAGGGATAGTTTGTTTAGGGGTTTGAACTTTCGTCACCTGATTTGTGGAATATATTTTAAAGATAAGAATCAGGTATTTGAACCGTCAATTTCAAGTTCAAAATTGTGGGTGGAATATTTAATAGTGTGTACCTGTTAACGGAAGAATTATATTAACATAAGATAGAGCTTAATACGTGTGTTACCAAAGGTGTTATGGCGTAAACAAAATTATAAACTGGTTAAGTGCAAATCCATTTCGAAAGTTTGTTGTTTATGGTACAATACATGAACTATATACAACGTGTATATGAAGTTAAATTATAGCGAGGCTTTGTTTCTTTCCTATTAAACACAATTCTTCCCCAAAACAATATAATACAGTTTTGGGAAATTTAAGAGATATTTTTGTATCTCGATTGGAAGATAGGGTTTGACAAACTATTTAACAAGCACTAAAATGCGATTTCTGGCAACACAAATCATTCATTAGCTGTAGGATAACCACACTATTTCTATGAATACTCTCGTCTTGTCAGAGCATTAATACTATAGGCCGTGAATCCCAGTTTAATTGACGGCTCTATGAAAACCGATCGGGTTCAGTTTTCCAGATTTATTCCACAATCATCAAATTTGTACAGCTAGCGTGAAATCAAAGCTCATTGTTTTACCACAGATTATATTATTTAATAGCTTAAGTTACTAAAAATTGTCATCAGAAATTGTAAATGAAGCAGAATTTGCATTTATGACTGTTTTGGCATGTGGGACTGAAAATATTGCCGTTTTCCACACACACAGTTTCATGGACGTCCGTAAAGACACTTTACATTGATGTTGCTGTTGGTATCCGGCAAACTGAGTGTTCATTTCTCTTTATAATAAATACCCGGATGTTTGAGGCGATTTTCTCGTCTGCCAAGCTTTTGCCTGTACCACGTGATCACACAAAACACGCGCCCGACCGGAAATTGGCATCTTGTGTAACGGAATAGTTTCTAGGAGCACGGAATCCACTTTTAAGTCTTGTACTCAAAACCAAGCCCATTCAATATAAAAAATGGTCGCCATGCATTTTAAATATTTGAATGTCTAGAAAACGCATAAAACTGACTACTGAGAATTTCAAGTTTGTTTCGTTTTTACTGCAACACCTTCAAACGTATTTTGTTTCAGGTTGTTATTGGAAATGTGTTTAATCGTTTCCCAGAATTCGGGTACATGTGTATATTCATTGTCCACTCTGTTAATAGCGAATTTGATACTCAGTGGGTATACTGGTATACTACTCATTCCTATGTCTATTATTTTCTTAGCAGCGAAATCAATAGAAAAAACTATTTTGGCTTTCTGAGAACTTCCTAACAAAAGTGTTTGTCCTTTCTCCACATAGAGATATGTTGTAGGACTATAATGTTAGGTGTTTCGATTAAATGCTTCTTTTGTTCCTATTTCAGTTGCAAATGGACACGAGCCGGACATCAAAGCAGATAATCTTTTAAACAACAACAATATAAATAATATGGATGTAAGTATATTTTATTGATGAATTGCGTGATAAATAATTGTATCGAACGTATTGACATTTAAAGAGCGTCAACAACACTTTTTAGGGTGTACACCTTTTGTTTTGTATGACGTTTACAAATAGACAAATTCATAAATATTCTATTCTTTATGATGTATTTTTTCGTGGGTGTCTCCCTCAACATCTAACCATCACAGCAAAACAACACATTAGATGGAGCTTCTACAGATTAGTTAGTGTTTATTTACGTGCATTATCATCCTCGAAATGAAAAACAAAACAAAAAATATTAACTTAACACTTAGTAGAATTGTGAATACTTAAAACTGAATTGTGAATACAAAATAACAAATACAACGTTTTGACTAATTAACACTCGTCAGTACTCACATCTAGCAGATGAAATATAATCAAAGTTAAATAGGAAAGCTTAAGTGTGTTACCAAATATGTTATGGCGATATTTAACGAGGGGCTTAATTGACATTTTAGACCCTAAATTATTTGTTGTTCGATTGTGAAATCACGCTCGAATCCGTTCCTGGAACCAACCAGTACTAAGCAATAAGGATAAAGTTTCTTGCTCAAGGAAACAACTGGGGCCTTTGATTGGGGCTCGAACCCACGACCTCCACATTACGAGTCAGACGTGCAATCCACTGCGTCACGCCGCCCCTTATATCTTCCCTTCACTCATAAAGTTACTGTTGTTTCGGGATCATCGTTGTTTAAACTTTCCTAGTTAACAATATCTGTGTTACATGTTTTCTAACTGCACTATTTTGTTATCGCTTTTGAGCCAAAATATAGTAAATATTTGTAATAGGTGAGGAATTTACTTTCGGTGAAACTTTATTATTTTATAAAGTGAAGCATTATTGGGCCTTTGACGAATAAGTAACAGTTTCTGAAGATATAAGAAGACTGGGAACATTCATAGCAGCAGCTGGCTCAATGGTCGGGTGTTTTGTTGAATGGATAAAAAATGTGTATTTGTATAACAATGATCTGATTTTTCTTTTGTAAACTTTTATGAGAACATCATAGGTAGTGGTAAAGTGATAAAACAGCGTTTCATTTGATTTATCTACCCAGCACATTAAGGTAACTACTATGATCCAAATGTTCATGGCTAATATTCACCATCACAAGAAAAACATTTATTGCAAGGAAACACATAATTGCATCAATTTAACAAATTTATAGCACTGTCGATCTTTTTATTAGTTCTCTCGCACACTAATTATTACATTCTGAAATTTAGATTGGAGAAAATACACCAAAGCACCTACTATGGTATACCATTAAATTTAATAATTATTTCTTCACATAAAACACGATCATGTAGATAAAGCCTCAAAAGGGTGAAATGTACGCAGGCCAATAAAGTGAAGCTCTCAGCAAAATTTTATATTCGGAACAAGTGAGAATCTTGGTCATATAAAACGAGATAATCGCACATATAAACTTAATATTTTTTCTCCAAAGTCAAGAAACAATATTTAAATAAAATACAATTACAATTAAATTAAATTAGTAACACAATAGTCATCTTGTATTGAGGTAAATGTTGAAATAGCTATCGTAAAGTATTTGAAAACAAAAATATTTAGACAATTCCAAATGAACAAATGAGACATTTCAAACAAACACACGTGAGTTTGTTGTTAGGTTTGAGCTGATGTCATATATAGTGTTTTCACTGGCATACTCAACTATGTCAGAAACGTTAAGCTTATCAATCATTTGTGAAATTTGTAACGTATGCATAGTTGTTTTATTTCGCGGAATAAAACGTATATGTATTACATTCAATAATATTGTCATAACCTTATGCATTTCATCCATGTGCTTCAGATTTGGTACGCGCGACCGACAAAGACATCCCGGTCCGACAATGGTGTTTTAATGACCGACCCTAATCAAGCAGTCATAATGAGTAATGGTCAGTTATACACGGCGGCAGGCACCCAGGTCATACACCCGCCACCGTATAACAGCTACATCTCCACCAGCAACAACCTCAGTATAAAACAAGAGTATGCCAACTCACCCAACGTGGAGGATCCAACCCGAGAAACCCAACCCGTCAGCCAGCCACAATCACTTCCCCAACCCCAACAGCAGCAACAACCCGCACAGGCTGAAGGTAAGGTGTCTGTAGGCTAACATAGTTTGTGATCAATGTTTACACTGTTACAATATTGTTGGTACTGTAGAAGATAGTCAATCCCCAATCTAACAGTGTGTGCATCGTAGAAACAAGTGTCTTGCAATGATCAGGGTTGTATTTGGCCTTACGACATTCATGTCTGAATTTTATTTTCAATTCTCAACATCATTGTGAACAAACATATTTAAATCGTATAAGCAATTTAATTGAGTACTGCGTACAAACTGAAATCAATGTAAGACACTGTTATATTAAAGTTCTGCTCCCTTTTTGCATGTCAATGTTCAAATACAAGTTAACAACATGTGTATATGGGACCTAGATGGAGTTTGTGGCCTATAACATAGTTTCACATTTAAAACATGTTATCGTAAAATCGTTGTTAAACTTGTAATGCATCGCTTTAATTGTGTTTTGAGTTTGATTATTAATAGTTTACTTTTTGTTTATAGCTTAATTGTATTTACTTTCGTTTTGAAAAACAGTTCGTGTGCATTGTATTTGTCAATATAAAGAAAGAGTTAGTTGAAGTGTTTTGAAAACTGAGCTGCAATAAGTCTATAAGATATAATAAATATTTCATTTATCAACGTATATATTGGTTTACTTATATAATGTACACGAACCATTGTTTTTAAATAATGCTCATTTTGTTTTTAAATATTTTGTTTTTAGCCTCTATCCATAATTCGATGAGTAAAATACAAGTAGAGTTATGTACAATTAACTATTCCTTTTCAAATGATGTAATTCTCAAAGGTCAATGTTTAATTGACATTAAAACCTTGTCTTAAAGTACCAACACATAAATCGAAATTCGTCTAAGACATATCAAAGTCGATTTATGGATAGAACTCTGACACGATTATGTTATTTGTTTCTGTTGTTTTGCGACATTTTTAAAAATTGAGCTTCATAATAACAAGTCTTACCGCTATCTGTCACAACAGAAACATCAACGGGTAATTCTCCACAAGCAGTGACGCAGCCAGATCCACAGAGCACTGAATTCGAAGGTATACACTCATTTGAAACTACCATTGCTACGTCATCATACTTATTACATCATCACAAGCGTCATCATATACGTCATTAAATGCCATATTTAGTTATACATTATCGTATATTCAAATTGTAGCGAGTATATTGTTTTTGGGAAGGGTCGACCGTTTCTAAAAAAGTACATCGTTTCATATAGCATGTCATGAACTCCCTTTTATTCGGAAAAACAGATATTAGTTGTTTTATATTTATAATCAACATACCTATCCCATGAACTATTTGCAGTTTGTAGTCAATAGTTTAGTTTTATATTCATAAACTATCAAGCAAAAATGACACTTAGGTCTTTGTATATCTCATCCAGTTAGTCATACTAAGTACTTACACAACCACAGTACATGTTTCGTGCTTTAAAACATTTTTAACAATGAAATTCAATGTTAAAAGGTTTGCATTATATTGTTCTGTTGACAATGTGAGATCTACCAATTATTTCCTTTAACACAACATCGTCTGGTAGTTTTGTTACCTCTTGGATTGTAAATTGATACATTCATTTGTAATTCCGGTTTTTGAGTGTTGGACAGCTCATCTGGAAATGATTCTTCAACGTACGAGTACAGTCAATCAAGTGTCTCTAATCCACTAAAAGCAACAGAACAATATAGTTTGTACATAGTCATTTTAACCTTTTTCTGGTAGTTTATACCTGATTGGTCAGCCAAATGCATTGTTTTTCACTTGTTTTTGGCACCATGCTGTGTAGGAAATTGGCTTTCTCGGAGTTCAGTAGGTAGGAGGAAACAAATTGTTAACAGTTTCCAGTTAACTGTGCGCATTTCCATATTTCTAGTAATATTAAAATTGAAAAAATAGTCATCATAACCTGACTGCCAAAAACGGCGAATCTAAGTACAGCCAGCTTGTGGTGAAATATCGACTTGTCCAAGCAATGGAAGACTACAATGCATTTGGTGTTTGTCCTTTTTAATAGTATTATGCTTTCTAACAAAATGTTTAGTTCACTATACACTGGCTAAAACTCGTGTACGTGGAAATCATACGAACAAGCAGAAACATTCGTATGACTTCCAGGTACATATAAATTGTAATAACATCCCGCTATCACTATGTACATCATCATCATCGCAGTCAAACGAAAGAGTCACAGTTCGTTTATGTCTCCTGAAATTAATGATATGTGTAAAGCAAGATTTCTAGGTCCTTTGATTTGATTTGCGGCGTACATTTATAGGGACTTTGTTACGTAATATGTTATCATATTCAAAGAGATCCACGTTTAACCAGTATATACAAATCTACTTTAATCTGATACATTTGTAAGCTTCTATAAAGGAGTTGTGTGGTAATACCATTAAGATTTCTCCAGCTAATAAATCAGCAATTTAGAAATGTAAGGTTAGGTTTTTTACAACTGATGAACATGTTTCGGCTTCTATCTGTGAAATATGAACCATCGGGAGTGATAAGATACGTTTACAAACATGATAAAATACAACAAGTGCTCGAGATATCGGTAGCCACGTTCATACCCGCTGCCAAATCGTCCGTCAATTAATCAAAAAGTGAAGACATATCAGAGTGTATCAAAGCTGCAAGAGTGCGCGTTGCCAACGCTTATTTACGGACGGTTTCTGGAAAAGTCATCAGGAAGCGTATTGGTTGTCATGGAATCTAAGGACTGATCTTCACAGTAGCATATTAATGTGGAGATAACGCGCCACTCAGACGTGATTTCACGAGATTAAATGATTCCGTGTCCGTCACATTGGAAGGCTGGACATAAATTATAGAACCTCTCATTTTTTCATGCGAATCATTTTTTATCTTAAGTTTTCAATCTGCAATCTTACCTTTACCGTAGAGTTACGAAATGTGTCAGATAAATTGTTCAATGAAAGGTCGAAGAGAGAAATACAACGACAACATATTATTCGAGAATTCTGCTCAAATGTTAAGTACTATGT
>ENA-OREC01000118-OREC01000118.1-marine-metagenome-genome-assembly--contig:-NODE-118-length-21317-cov-14.635923_pt1 | contig 21317 bp, 7 predicted proteins | sample MGYA00248626_ERZ508543 | MGnify/ENA primary metagenome ERZ508543 (study PRJEB26211, sample SAMN05518279) | marine metagenome | isolation source: Puget Sound, Washington, USA | host: Bankia setacea...
ACTGATGCTGATGTCACGCGATTGGTGACGCAGCAATATCTAAAAGGATCTGCTACTAACATTAATGTAGCATGTATGTGTCAGCGTGATAGGCTTGTGTTTACATTCTTTACACGGCGGCATATTTAGAGTTTTAAGCGATGTTTGAGCGTATGTATGATTTACACGAAACTATGTAGCATTAAGACAGTCTTCGGATAATCAGAAGTAACACGTATGCATTGGACAGTGGCGGTTTATCGGAAATATGATGTCGATGTGGCTGTCATCATTCATCATAAAGGAGGATACTGGAATAGTGCAATAAGGATAATCAGGAGTTTGAAAGGTTTAACAGCCTGAGGAATGCTCTTACGAACAGTCGGTCAAATATGTGTCTTTCTTCGTGCTTGGTGTTTACGTTGATGAAGCAACATTTAGACATGTACACATGCAAGGTCGGAACACAACAAAGAAGACGATGACTTGCAACTGTTGATATCGCCATTCATAATCGCTAGGAATATCGCAGGTATACCATATCTCATGTTTCAATTCCGTATATAGTCCAATTCTATGTTCATGTTGTTACTATGATTATTTAACTGAGACCACCAATCTGTTAGCCCAAATACAAAACTGAATTTGATTTCATGATGGATTTGTTTTTCTGTTATAAAACGTACTTCGACGAAGCGCAATGATACATGTTTTTACAAAGACTCCATCCACTCAATGGTTCATGCAAAATGAGCAGCAATTATGTTGTACAAAGCTCAACGGATGAATGTAAATATTAGGAAATATCACATACTGAATTTATACTTGAATCTAGTGTATACCTGCGCCAAAGTAGTTTGTGTATACCGTGGTTCGTACGTACTGAGAAATTTGAGGGATGTCATGAATATATGTGACCACGTAACAAGATTGCAAATGACACATTGAATAAACGAATTAACAAAGTTTCTCTTGCATTTAAGAGACCGTCGATGACTGTGTACGCCCCAAGCTACTAGTGACATTAGCAGAGTGAACGGCTTATCTATTGGTTCCTGTGAGAAGGCCTAATATGACAATGTCGTAAGAGTTGTACGTGGAAGAAGACATGCGTGGATAAAAATGTACTCAAGGTACTGTGTTTCCAATGGTGCGGTTGTTAACCATTGTATAGAGATGGGTGAAGTCAAACGAAACTGATGTGTTTTTGTGCATGTCCGTTTTGAGAACAATGAAATGTATTTGAGATCATGTTACGTCTACATCAGTAGCCTTCATACATACTTATTGTTGGGTGATATTTACATCGGTACAACAAACACAATAAATAGACAAAGAAATAAGAAATGCACTCGCATACACTAACCAAACAGTACAATCAATGCAGACAATATGTGAACAATATAAGAACATTCACCTTTCACGACGAGTTGATGTCTAAATTAGTGTTATTCATTTTGCATATAGTAAAGTCGAACAACGTCTGTAGACAAAATCAGTATTAAAATCGTGAACAATATAAGAACCTGCAATCCAGCTTCCAACCAATTTACAGAATAACCGTATATGAAGTATGCCATTATCATTCATGTTTAATGCGACCTCACTGGACTAGAATGTACACATTTTAACATTTACTAACACATCATATACGTTATGTTTTGGTCTGGTAATGTCTTATAGCTCGTGTCCTACTATACTACGTGTATGGATGTTGGTATTGTTTATAGAACGTACTCTTGATACCACATTTCTGGAGGAGTCCTCGGCTTTCTGCAGTAGATCGTATTGTGTGTCAATTCTTGTCATGTCTTTGATTGTTCGTGATGTCATAAATGAGAGAAGTTAGTGTCACTATGTGTATGTAATGCGAACCCAGTTAAAGGCATACATACACACGCGTGGAATGTTTGCTGCATTTCATAGTAAGAAGTAAACAGTCAACGAATAGAATACAGCGATGCGCCAACTTACTTTGCCATCCAATGATATGCCTTTAAATGTGCAATAACTGTAAAACAACATATATATGCTAACGTAACACCTAATCGTAATCATACCCTGTTAATAGACACCAGATTATGTATTTTTAAATGATCACATTGCCCTTTGTTGTTGTTTGCTGTTGTTATACATGATTCATTACTTAGGATACTCGTACAGTCATGCTAGTATAAACAGTGTTCGTCTATAACTAGACAAAGTACATTTGCCTTGACGTAATCATGAGGAAATGCCCCATACACGATGTGTAAATACTATTTTAGATTACATAGATTTGAAAGGTCGATAATAAGATGGACAGTAAAGTGGTTAATTACCAATATTACCGATATCTACATACTGTTGGACCTTTTACTCCATGTAACGACGAACCGCAGGTTTTAAAACAAACAGAATTATAATACTTAGGTAAATATAACAGTGAACATAAATCTGAGATTAATTGAATGAATGATGTTGTACGTTTATATTGCTTTGAATGTTTCATGATAGCTTACATTCTTCCCAAACCATAACCATAAAGTCGTATTCAATGTTCATTTTATCATAAAAAAAACATATATTAAATCGGTCTAAAATCTTCATAAAAAGTAAGGTACAACTGGAGGTACTTTAACTGTTTCCTTATTTTTTAGCGGTTTAACACTTTTTGAGAAAATGTGGTAGCAACACTGTTAATACATTCTGTAAATGTATCAATCGCGGAGTTTATTAACCAATTGACGATATATCAATGTTACTGGCTACACGGTATAAAGTAGGTAACTGTGCTATCAATACTGAACGAAATTCACCAAGGTGCTATCCCATTTCACTCTGACCTCTTCGAGAGTTCGTGCACTACAATTACATGTAACAATGTAACAATGAAAAAATAACTGGTAAGTGATCACAAAACACATTGTTCTCAAGTACCTTGAATTGAGATACTTTTAAGAAAAAAAACATTCTTAAGTTAACAAATATTCAATAACAGACGAACCGTTATGTGAAATAAACGTGAAATCACCTTTGTTATTGTTACATATGCATTGCTAATTAGAAACATGCGAGTCCGCGAGGGAAGCACATTTACAGCCATAGAGTGTATACCTACATTACTAGTGGTTAAACGAAAAGTAATAGTTCATAGTAACCATGTGTTTATGTTATAATACCATATTTACTGTATTATGTCATTGAGATACACGTTAGGTAACATCATTTTACCAATTATATGTAAACATCCAAGTTCTGAGACATTTGGTCAAAACCACCAATAGTTACGATACGTTGATAGTTACGATACATTGATAGTTACGATACATTGATAGTTACGATACGTTGATAGTTACGATAGGTTGATAGTTACGATACGTTGATAGTTACGATACGTGGATAGTTACGATACGTTGATTGTTACGATACGTTCATAATTACAATACGTTGATAGTTATGATGCCTTGATAGTTACGATACGTTGATTGTTACACTACGTTGATAGTTACGATACGTTGATAGTTACGATACGTTTATAGTTACGATACGTTGATAGTTACGATACGTTGATAGTTACGATACGTTGATAGTTACGATACGTTGATAGTAACGATACGTTGATAGTTACGATACATTGATAGTTACGATACGTTGATAGTTACGATACGTTAATAGTTACGATACGTTGATAGTTACGATACGTTGATAGTTACGATACGTGGATAGTTACGATACGTTGATTGTTACGATACGTTCATAATTACAATACGTTGATAGTTACGATGCGTTGATAGTTACGATACGTTGATTGTTACAATACGTTGATAGTTACGATACCTTGATAGTTACGATACGTTGATAGTTACGATACGTTTATAGTTACGATACGTTGATAGTTACGATACGTTGATAGTAACGATACGTTGATAGTTACGATACGTTGATAGTTACGATACGTTGATAGTTACGATACATTGATAGTTACGATACGTTGATAGTTACAATACGTTGATAGTTACGATACGTTTATAGTTACGATACGTTGATAGTTACGGTGCGTTGATACATACACATTAATTGAAAAGTTCCCTTTGTCGCGCAAGTTTCCTCCCGATTAAAAAAACATTTGAAGCCTGGTCTGTTCTCCGTTGTCTTGAGACGTGTGCGGTATGCTATTTAATTACGTGTTACAAAAACAAAATAAGATGTGGCCAGCCTGGCGACATGGTGAGTGATAGCTTTATCGGAATTACATCAAACATTGTTTCTTCTGAGACTGGATTTATCCCAGTAATATGCCTCGTTGAGAATATACATCACAGTAAACTGAAAGCTTTATATGAAAATATGACGGTCAATCAGTTTGAACTCGTATATAAGAGAGTTTCAAACGTGTATTGCCTTTAACAAAATGTTTTGGGAGCATGTTACGTCTACAAATAATTATTGCACTTGAGAGTTCGGTGTTATACGCTAACATATCAAAGAGACGAGTTCCAACATGGATTTGCATGACATGATCAACGAATTTAAACCACGGAGTTTATTCGTGAAATATGTGTGACCTAAAATGTCACAATCGTGTATACTTACGTAAAACGTTTAGACTAAAAAATCAATTCAATTCAAAAATACAAGTAAATACAGTTTTAATGTGTGCATGTATAGTAATGTACCTTTTTTGTGCATTAATTGCCTTTAACCAACTGATAGTGTTATATTTGATTTGTCATTGAGTTCAATCAAATCGGAATAGAACAAATACCCAGAGACTACTTCCACAGTTTAGATCAGCCGGCGGTTGTATATAGATTCATTAGTCGCACCTAAACTGTTAATTTACTCACGCCAAAAGGTAATTCCTCCTAAGACAAAACGCATTATTCAAGACAACTCTTATTTGATTTAAGCTACATTGTCTAACAGTATATGGGTCATGTGACAATTCTTTTTACAAATGTCGTAATGAAGAAAAACCCGATATAATTACCAAACGCCAATTCAAACGTTTAACCAATCACCGACCAACTTGTCGTTTGAAAAGTACAAATCTAGCAGCAAGTGTGTATGTATGATGGTATTATAAGGCCAGATGGATTTTTGTTCCAATTGAATCACGAAGGATACCCGTACACAATCCAGTGTAGCATTTTTTAATATGATTACCATGTTAGATGAAGTAGTGGATGAAGGATAAAGCGAGATAACTAAATAACTTATCAAGTGACCCCCACCCCCAACCCGCAAAAAAAAGGATTTAAAATAATATAAAAATTACAACAACAGCTTTCTAATTGGCAGAGTAATAATTGACACCTTTTAATTTGCTTTGTTGGTCAGCTTGACTACAAATGCAAATGTCAACTTGTATACACATTATAAATACTTGTTCCAATAATTCACAGTCCAAATTAAGAACGCATATGTCCACAGATAATAAATACTGTGAACATCCTCTTAACTGGACCCCCTCTAAAACAGACAAAATCCGATTTAGCACACGTCACCAAGAACTCAATATAACTCAAGTAACCTATACGAGCTCTTGTCACAATGAACCTCTTCTGCGTTGTTGCAACAAATGCGCCGACGGTTCAGCAACGGCACCAAATTAATTTTAAAATATTACGAAATGCTTCAATTTAAAACCTTGTATTTAGTGTAACTGTCATATACATCTGGTGAACATTTAAATGTATCAAGGACTTCATTTACATCCAATTATAACGCACTGTAGATAAACATTCTTATACGCATACTACATCGTGTTTCAAGAATTGTCACACGGTGAATTTAACATAACAAATCACAGTTTGTGTTAATGAGTTAAACCGAATAGTTGGTACCATAAACATAATACAATAAGGGAAGTGAAGGGATTACCCAAAACTAATCAGCATCATGGTAAAACGGAAGCATGGTAGCGTGTGAATCGTCTCATTGTACATTGCCAGTACCACGTAATTGTACAACCCTTTACTTAACACATGTTTCTGATCGTGTCGTTTCACAAACAATCATTTACGCTTGTATAAAACCGACACATCTTATATTAAAACGTTTAGTCATAGTACTCCTTATAAATGGGAACTTCTGTATACCATGTATTGACTACCAACAAGTTGTTATTTCGAATTTCATTTAGTTTTGCATAAAACAGTTCCCATGCATTTAATAGAGCAATAAATAACAATGGTGTCATATTCGGAATCCTCGTGGTTGATCATGTAGAACAAGTGTATTTATACGTGAGTATAGGTGCTCTTGTTTAAAAGTTATTTTTTGTCAAGATGTTGATAGCGGCCATCTTGTATAGTTTGGTCTAAATAATCTTTTCGTATCGAACTAATGTCAGAATCAGAGTCCTCGTGGTTGACTTAGTGAAAAAATATACATATAAATGCCGAAGTTTTTTCGAGGGGCCGGGTTTCACATTGTTTCATAAAAGGTTCAAGTACGTCAACTCAATTGTCAAAGCTTGTTAGTCAGAGAATGGTCACAGGGTTGAGGTCATGAGGTCATGGACCCATCTCATAAGTGAGATTTATAGAAAATAACACATACACAAACTATTATGTTTAAGAACTCATGTAGATGAACGTAAACATGTTTGGTGGAACAACTTTAATGGCATTAAATCGTGAAGCCAATTATAACAACTGGTGTTATTAACTATCGGCTAGACACGAACCATTTGAAACGGATTGGCACACTTAGAAGACATAATTAAGGAGCATAGAAATGCATCATAAACTTGTGTTACTGTGCTTGAAGTTCTTGCCCCCAGATATGTTTCTAGTATAGACAAGTAGAGCTACAATTAGAAATGATCAGTTTAAATCAATGTGAAGAAGGCGAATATATGACATGCGTTAAGGTCATAGTTTGCATTTATGAATCGATAACGTAACGCTAACAGTTAACGACGGTTTGTGAGTTTTATAATTCGTCACTATTGATAACTTTCACATTGCTACACTATGCAGTGCTAAATGTAACAACAGTGTGGGTGTTGACTGCATAAAGTTCGTACATAAGTATGCTTCCAATCCGCAATAAGACGTCGCGTAGTTTAACTAATTCAATCTGTTTTCAGACATGCTTATATATTTTACACGCTGATAAATGTAAGATATCCAAGACACACACACACACATATATATATGAAAATAGCATTATATATCGCATACTACATTTGAGGTGCGTGAATGATTTATTTTTCCAGCACATACCAAGTTGACAAGCCTATAAAACACGATGATTTTGCTTTGGTTCATGGTAGAGCTATAGATGCCAACTTGTGTTGTAGCCCAAACAATACTGTAAACATATCCGAATATGAATTTAATTAAGCTATAATTAAGTCAAACTCAGTAAATGTTTTCTTTTGATAGTCTATGTCTTACGATGAATGCAAATCTTAGCCACGTTTTTAACTTGACCTAAACATGCTAGCTACTCACCACATTAACACGTGACTCCTTAATAGTCAGTCTGACTCAAAACTGTTAAGTATTGGCAACTCTTAATTCCCTTTAGAAGTATGTTTGCTTGGTTTCTAGATGATACTACGATATGCCCCACGATCACTCAGTTTAATTATCGTCCTTTATTTATGAGAGGCAGGAGTGTTATCACTGCAACACTTTCCGGAATTACAAGCTGTGCAAGTACATTTTAGAACAATTTAACTCGACTGCAATTGGTGTGCATTATGCTTTTAAAATGTTACTTGACAATGTGTTGTAATTGTCCGATATAAATTTTAATATTTGCCAGACGTCTGCGGCATTCCTCTATACAATCAAACGGAATATTGATGTCATCCATTGAACATGTACACATAATCAACGATCGATTTGTTGAATAAAAGGACATACCATTCACAGATCAGCGTTTGTAAAATTGTCCTTATTTTTTCATAAAACATCAACTTAAATATATATTATTGTATACATGCGTATTAATATGACAGTCATTTTAATAATGACTCGTGTTTGAAATGTGTTTGTATACATGTGGATATGAGTATTGTTATAAAACTGAATTTAATGTTTAATAATATCGATACGACAATTTCCAACTAGTTTGACTCATTTCTGTGTGAGTGTATGTTAACAAAACATAATTCATCCATCAATGCGTTTAATAACTGCACGTATAGACGCTATGTTAAGTGGCTGCTTTGAATATTACATGTGCATGTTACCAGTAGTGTTTGAGACACAGACTTGATATAAACGAAAACTAATAAAGAATACAGATAAGTATTACTTTCACCAATCTCCCACGCAGTGATCTCCCCTGACAAGTAGAATAGATATATGACAACTTCTCGCGGTTTTACAAGAGTCTTGTAAAACAAATTTATGTTCTAGACTTTGCTTTTTAGAAATTACTTTCCTTTTTGTTTATATCTTTAGTTGTGACATAAAATATAATATTATTATTTGAGGTGACAATACTGTTTGAAATCGGCAATATATATAGGAACTATAATGCTGTATACCTATTCTAACTAATTTGGTCTATGTATTCATCCGATGGAATGAAAACATTGATCAGAAATGTTAATGATTATGTCAAGAACATCGTGTTTAAGGACTGACAAATGCATTATTTGTTAACATTTATATGAGAAGAAAGGAGATCCTTTCGATTTGATACCGTCATTTTGTTGAACTTCCTCCTTAAAATCAACCGTTATGGGACTACATTTGATACATTAGCAGAGATTAAGAGAGACTGCAAAGATCAACAACTATGCATGGGATATTGGCTTATAAACATTCTCTCTTGCGAATTGCTAAAATATCATTGGCAGTATTATTAAAGTTAACAGTAGTGTTGACCATCTTTATGTGAACATGAAACGAGCACAGGAATACTTCTAGATATACATGTACGGTCATCCCAAAACAGTGTAAGTGAGCAGACAGATGACGGGGTACATAGCAATTTGAAGAAATATATTTTGGAATAGGTACTGTGAAATGAATGATGACAGATGGGCAATGCAAGTTGGCAGGTCATTGTATTTATATCTCTTTTCCATCCAAGAACGTGTCCATGTATTTTCATTTAGTTATCTAGTTTTATTATTAAACGGGTCCAGCACATCACCAACAAGTGTCGGAAAAGATTAGCGTTTTTACTCATTTCAATATGCGTGTTTTATATTGCGACATTTGATTGTTTACGGGTTAAACGTCGTTACGTCGATGGAAGGTCATCTGACATTAAGCCGCATTTATGACATATGTAGCTATCTAAGCCAATCAGAGGACATACGCCCATTATTTGTTAAGACGGACTTTATGGGAGGACTTGCCTTTAAGACTGTCCCTCGAATAAGGAAAATAGCAGTGCGACAAATGTAATATGTGGAAGCTCATCTATGTATCTTTTTCCAACATGACATTTCCACCCAGGGTATATACTGAAGACCCGTCATCATGCCGTCTAACCTTTAAATACCAATACCCTATATATACTAAATCACGTTTTGAAGTTATGTATTTGAAATGATCCTTTATTTTACTCAATGATATTATACTTATTAATGTATCACGTATATAAAATCACATTGATCGCCGATTCGTTGAATGCTCAAATAGTTGATGCATACTTCTACTTGCTAACTGTTTTGCTTAACGACTGTGAACCTCAGATGCCACATGCCACATATATCGTTAGAAAATATAGTTGTACAACAAATATACGTGTCTCTTATAATTCAATCTTCTTAAGAAACAATTACCTCTGAGCAAAAGTAAAATGACATTTTTGTAACGACTAATTAATTCAAATTAATCGAATGATGTATAATTTCGAAAACGTCGCCTTTTTATTTGTTATATTTATATTTGATTTAACTAGATACAAACAATTTCCATCGGAATATATGTCTGCTGGTAAAAGGAAATTATGGCTTAGATATACGTCGTACTGTTAAGCATTACATAAACATGTACGTATCCTCGTGTAATAGTTGCACAAGATTGGTAAAAAAAGTAACAACGTGTGGTTTGGTGTTCTGTATTGTATTGTATGATATATAATAATGGAAAGCCTAAGTAATCAAATTAGTGTCCAACGTAACTACATGTGTGTTATAAAATCTTATATATAGATGTAGACATAAACCTAATGTTATAACTTAATTTGCTATTTTCCCAAACTAAAACGACGTATACATGATTATAGCATATACTTAGAGTACTGTCAAACATCATCGGCGGTTGGCAAGCACACACACACACTTTACAAATGATAACCAATTAGCAGTGTTCATCAAGGTGGTAACAAACAGTGAATGACGAAACAAATGTTAATATGTATTAGTAACTTTACTTTATGTTTGGTAATTGATCTTAGTGTTGTTAAATACATTTAGTTACGTTTACTTACATATAGTACGTGTGTATTTCCTTATGTAGCGTGCAATTAACATTGTTCACGATCAGAAATATAATATTGTCTAATCGCGAATCCTTCCTGTGTCTAGTATCACACGTGATTGTATTAACTAAAACATTACTGAGATTCCAGTTTCGTAAAATTGCAACTTAAAGACGAACACACTTACTGAACTGTTACTGTGTTAGTCATTTAGGGCCTGGAGTCGACACCTTCCTGTGCTGTGTTCCTGTCATGTAAATATATATTACGATAAAGCTTGAGGCTAACATTCAGAGATCAACGGCATATCTTATGTCGGTATATTGGTCATAGAAATCGTTGGAGTTATCTTCTCTTTATTGTTGAATAGTATACCATTACTAACATTATATTCACCAGCGTTTTGTGTTATATTGTGTAGGATAACTGCCTTGCATGATATGAACATGTCAAACGAACGTTTCTTAACCACCGCCGAACAACTTATTATTAACCGTATAGCCGGTGCATGCAATGATCGAACCTAGGGGATTTAGGTCAAAACAGCATATTTGTAAGTCACATGCTCTTTTGAATATGATTGCATTGTCATAAAGTAAACATGTAAAGCATTGTACAACGACTCTGTATATTTAACCATTGTTCACCGTAGCAACAGTTCCGTTCCAATCTGGCTCAACGACATGGTTGCCATCTAGGACACACACATGAGCCGTTATGTAAAAGTAAAATTGTTCTCAAAAGTATTAGTCTTAAGATGTTTCAATGTCATGTTGCCTTGTTGCAAGATGCCGTTCGTGCTAAATGATATGCTGTTATCTAGGCTCTGTTTACGTGGACATGTACTTAGGTAATACACAGTTATACTGCACATACATTATATATAAATGGTGCCTTTCTTAAAGTAGTTTCGTTTTAAGATTCATTTACTTCAAACTTCCAGAAGATCCAGTAACAAAACACTGTGCTACTTGTTGATAGTAACACATAACAAAGCAAAATGATATACAGCAACTATTACAAGCACAAAAACACGAACTGAACAGTGATGATACAACATCAAACAATGAGTAATGGTTCACCAGAGATAATTAATCATTCCAATATAACCATGTATATTCAGTATGTATGTTAAAACAAACATACCTCTACATATATATACCGCAACTTTAGCTATATTCCGGTCAACTAAAATACCATTAACTAAACATATCTTGAGTACATTATTATCCCGGCATGACTTCTTCTACATACAACTCCTACGACATTGTCATATTAGGCCTTCTCACAGGAACCAATAGACAAGCCGTCCACTCTGCTAATGTCACTAGTAGCTTGAGTCGTACACTGCCATCGACGGTCTCTTGAATGCAAGAGAAACTTTGTTAATTCGTTTATACAAGGTGTCATTGCAAGCTTCTTACTTGATCACCTACGCTCTTTGCATTCCTTATTGCGCTCTAGGAGGTTGCTCCTAATTAGTATGAACCTCAGAAAACACCATTCCAAGAATATCCCAAGGTAAAGGTGTAAACTAGTGATCACTTTAAATTCTTATTTAAATGCATTTCTGTGTTCCCGAGCTTCCTCATTTTTAACGTTGGCCTAATTCTCTTAAACAAGATGTTTTGTGATTTTCTCACCAAGCTCATAAGATGATTGGTAATAATTACAAGTAAAGGTCACACGTGACGGGTTATGTTTACCATTTCTTTTTACGCTACATGTTTAAGACAAAATAAGACAAAATAACGCTTTAGAAAGTATTCACTATTATGGAGTTAATTTGAAAGGAATGAGTATATGAAATCGGAAACTACAACATCAGTATGCAATGCATGTATATGAATGTTCTAGTTGATAATTCATTGCGCATTTACACTTGTTAAGGTATATCAAATGTTGGCGTAAATTGTGATTCAATCCCTTTGCTTTATTGTATAATTATACTAACAATAAAACATGTATGCTTAACACTTCATTATATAGATGTACCGTATATCACAATTCGAATTATATGATATGCATGTGATTTAAATCAATGTGTATTTGGTAATATTTAGGCCTAAGAAAAGTGTTTTGATAATATCTATGTTTCCATCATACGACGTACCTAAACATCAGTTAGATAATATTGCATTCTCAGTTTCATACTGAACTACCGAATCATACACTTACCTAATATAATATTCTGGTAAGCCTTGGTATTTCATATAAGTATGCTGTTATCCGGAAGTAGAAGTAATGAGTCCTTCCAGATTCAAATTGAATTGTTGAAATAAGAAACGTAAACCTGTGATTAAACTCAAATAATTCCCCTTGACGTTGGGCTTTCATGATGGAACAAACACATGTTCAGACAGTTTTATTATATTTCTGAGACAAAATATTCCGACGTAGAAAAACATAAGTAAGTTTATGCCTAATATATCAGTTATGTCCGTGTATTTGTCTTTAGAATGTAGGTTAATGCCCTTATATTTCAAATATACGGAAATCCATTTGTAACGTAATACAATACTCGGTATATATCATACATCAAATCATATATATATACTCACAGCCATTATTATTTGTCGATGTATACCTAGTGAGATAAGACAGAGTTTACACGTATTTTGTTCGTGAATAACAACGAGTATTTAAAAGTAAAAACTAAACAGTTATATCCTTTAAAAGCAAACTTTTTAGAAAAGAAAGTCGAACTCCGGTGATGCCCCTGGTATACCTAGTGGCATAAGAAATGTATGTGACATTAAGTTCATAACAAATCCCACGACGAAATTGAAACATAAGAAGATAAGTAAATACCTGCGATTTGCCTAGCGGTTATAAATGTCAATATCAAAAGTTGCAAGTCAGCGTCTTCTTTGTTGTGTTCTGGCCTTGTATGTACACATGTATAAGTGTTGCTCCATCAGCCTAACAAACAAGCACAAAGAAAGACCGACTGTTCGTAAGAGTATTCCTCAGGCTGTTAAACTTTCCAGATCCTGCTTATCCTTATTGCACAATTACAGTATCCACTTAATGATGACAGTAACATTCACATCATATTTCCGATAATCCCCCGCTGTACAATGAATAAGTGTTGCTGCTGATTATCCGAAGACTTCCTTAATGCTACATTGTTTCATTTAAATCGTAAATACGCTGCAAACATCGCTTAAAACTCACGCGGTATGAACGTAAACCCTTTACGATAAATTAGCCCATCGGACATACAACTTGTATAATCATTATAATTTATATTTAATAGTACCACAAAATAGCTATTGCATAACGTGAATATGGCATTTCCTTTTATGGTGTTAGGTAATGTACTTTGTCCATAAAATAAGCTTTCACAGTTTCAATATTTCGCAAGAGAGTATTTATATGATAAGGCTGAAGTGTATTCGTATAAGTTCAAATCAATCTTGTGTCTAAACACGTTCTTGTTATATGTTCATGATATAGGTATCTGTATTTATTAAACGCATTGATAAATACATTTTGGTAACATTTAATCACAACGAAACGTGTCTCGCTAACAATTGTCGATATTGTTCTTTAATAATTATAGTTTAGAGTAATATATAAGTCATCTCGATATGTTGAACTCAAAATAGCATGCACGAGTCCGTCTCATAATGACTGTCAAACTGTGTCAAAGTATCGTGCACAAATACTCCAGAGCTTGAGCAAGGACTCAAAAACCTTTATTTAAAAACTTAAAATGCATCGATATATACAAGTTTAAATTTCGATTTTATAGGTATTCAGGGCGGTTTTACATACGCTGCTCTTTGAATGTCACAGGAAGTTATATGTTTTTAACCAATCGATTGTAGACATGTTGCCGGCATAAGATTGATGACTTTCATATTCTCCCACAATTGTATACAAGACTTCCACATACATCTGGTGGAAGCGGACATGAACATCAGTTACATACAAATATTACCCAATGTTAACTATCATGATATAAAGCAGTTTAAGTCACATAAAACTGTTTGATTACACATAAGACAATGCATAAATAACTCTTAACACAGCTTGAACACCAGTTGTTTTATTATACTGCGTGCAAACATGACGATGACGAAACCCTTTTTACTTTCGGCTTCGTCTTACGATACAATAATTCGATGATAATAAAAAGAAAATGACACACACGATGTTTTTGAAAAAAGGGAATCAATGTCCCCATTTTGGAAAGTGATACTCTTCAAAACCGTTTGCAGAAGCAGTTTATTTCCGTTAAATTAGAAATATGAGAGTATGCCAGGAAGAAGATTACCAAAATCTAATCAGGATTGCTTTAACAAAACACTTCTTAACGGACACAAGGTACCGTATGGATCGCCTCGGTGAATAACAATGTAATTTGTATAGCAATATAGGTAACACATGTCGATGAACATTCACAATGTATTGTGTACGCTATCGTTGAACGTACCCAAGGTTTAAACCGGCAAACTTAGTATAAGTATATCACAGACGTGTGCTTAATTCAGCTTACAAGTATTTCCGTTCCAGATACTTTGAAGTACAATGTATATTTCCATTTATGTTATGGGTGACGTGTTTGGTGTTTCTATATACATCCATGTTTATAATCAGTCAGGATAATCAGTCCAATAAAGGAGTAGCGGAGTAATGTGGTATTTAATATAATACGTATAACCATGGGAACCATCATGTTATCACAATTATACAACTTTGTGTACTGAAAATCACATAAAACACAGAGTCTAATTTATAAAACTTGCTGAAAACAGTGTCTATATACGTAAGGTTATACTGGAATAAAAAAGATTGCATTTAAAACAATGTGCATCTGTCAATGTATTATAATGACCAATATAATAGTTTGGGTTTGGAAACTTGTTATGTAAACTGATACTTGTGTATCCGCAAGACATGTCTCTCCTGTTACCAAAGCATATACTAAGGTTGTAAGAGTTTCTTTCATCAAATCTGTAAAACCTATGTCATAGTATACCTCACTTCCTGTTGACAAAAGTTGCGAATGCCATATTTTTAAAGAGCTGATATTGAGGAGAAAATTGTCAAATAAGGAAGCTATAGTATGTACGTAATTTAAAGGAGTGTCTATATTGTTACCATGGTATTACTAGCATTAAGCGTGAAGTGACATTTTGCTTCAATGAATTGAACATGTAACGCTGACATTAAGAGACGCTTGGTGAGTGTTGAATGTCTTAATGTAGTGGTTATATTGTAACCATTGATGATTTGCATGTTAGTACAAGCTGTAGTAGTAATTGTTGTCGGAGTTGGTTGCTTTCAGATTGTCAATTGCGTTCAATCTACAATACGAAGGCACGCAAAGTTTTATTTTAATTCGTTGGTACAAAAACAAACAATTTCGTTATAAATAAATAACGCTCGTACCCGTTCCTTGAAACAAAAAGTTCACGGCAATGAGGATAAATGTGTTTGCTTTTGAGAACGAGGAGGACCTTCGATGACGCTCAACTCAACTTTACGGCTGACCTACTACGAGTCTCCAAACTGCGCCACACCGCCCTTAAAACTGTTAACTAATTGGTTATCCTCGAATTCAGTACAATATTGCGACTGTCACTGTTTGATATATTTTAGATATCCTCGAAATATATACACTTTACTTGAATAATTATTGATATAGTGTGCTAATATGATGATGAATATAGAAGAGAAAAGAACATTTGAATTTCAAAGGAAAATTGTATCGATGAAGCAAAGTAAGGTACAGGTAATTGCAACAAAATGTTTACAACATAAATGTATTGAACATGAACAATATCTGCTCAGTAATTGGACATTTTACAAGCAGTGAATACTTATGTGCCTGCATCGCTTTGATTATATAGGATACGTTTATATTATCTAACGAGCGGACCAAAACACATCCTTGGGAGTGTATAGCTTGGATTAAAAAGTGTAATAAAACCCGACAACATGCAACAAACTCAATCATACCAAAGTAAAGGGATAGTAAAGTTACAAGAAAATAAGGATGAGAAGAATAATTGTATATGCGTTGTATAGCATCAATCGTGTAATTCATATTTTCGATTAGGTTATCAAGTTCCTGAGTACCTGATTTCCCTAGTGAAGTTTGACAATGCATGTGATGAGACTTAGATTGAACAAGGGTTTAATCAATTTGGGAACGACGCACTTTGTAGTGAACTTTTTGATTGGCTACATGAACAAAATTACTATAACCTGTTGTTTTGGTTAATTTTATCTTAACGGAGATGCATTGGCAACACACATGGTTTTACTTTTAAAAGCAATTGACACGTAATCTTGGATATCTTTTACACTGGATGTTACAAACAGTATATCGAGTTGTAACAAACGGTTATGCATATTTCCAATGAGAGGTAAACCATCCCGTGGAGTTGATGTCTACTCAAGCCCGAACAATGTGCCGTATTGTGTGGCTTTATTGAAGAAATTCCAGTCCCATCATGTACGGGAAAAGTAGTCGCATAGTTATGTTCGCGTAACATATCTGTCGAGGTAATACAGTTCTTTTGTAAGAAAATAATTTCAATTTCCCTCATTTAAATGATGTTGCAATCAACACCACAATTAACGAGTGGCTGACTTATATATCGCATTTAGATATTAACCTTTATATATGGTCACGCAAGTGTGCTATAACGTTCCTGCTTGATTAAACAAACGATGCAATATAGCCTGCTTGCAGTTATCTGGGGAAATGAAAATCCTTTACACTTCATGACGTTTAATGAAATAATAGTATGCAGAGTTTACCGCTGAGTAAAATACGCGTCTAGTCCGACGTCATAGTGTGTGATGCCTTTGTAAATAACACATCAAACGTGGTTTGTCTGCGGTAGATTTGGCAGAATATCGCCTCTCTAAGACTATACATCAAGTTAAATTGACAGCTAAACCTGATGAGAACCACGTTAATGCTGTGTCCTAATACAGTTGCGTTGTACCTTACAGTATGAATAAACGGTGTGTCCATGACATATTAAGTGTTAAATGATTGTTATAATAACACGTGACAACTGCTTACTGGCAAGAGTGTTACATCGATAACAACACGCACGAAGTTACATATGGATGTTGTATGCAGTTCATGAGAGTACATTTTGTTGTTGACTACACGTATACTGGAGTATACAACTCTATAACCTGATGAACCGTTAAGACGTTTATTGCCTTGAAGAAAGCGACGTAGTACATATAATTAGTGCTCGTAAAACGTTTACAGTACATCATTTATTGTCCTATTTTCCTATTTGAATTGGATATAATAGTTACCGATTAAACTCAAAGGGCGTGTGGTCAGACCTCGCTTGCTTCCTTCCAGTATACGTTCGATGTTAAAAATTCATATCATGTATTTTTACACTTTGTGTTGCTAAATGTAAATGTAATTCGTTTAGTACACAAACAGATATATTTTAAATTACAATAGCTTTTGTTTGTTCTCATCATATTTTTTTTTCAAACATACACTAGAAACACAACAGTACAAATACATGTGTAACCAATTCTCAGAAAGTTTTAGCCATGCAAAGATAATTATGTCAGATCAGCATATATGTAAACTGGCATTAACCTTCCACGGAATTAATTAACAGTGTTAGGCTGCTTTGATGAAACTGTCTACGACTTTACCGCTCGGAGAGACCGTATTAATCCCGACATTGGATACATAAACGTCTGTCTAGGAATATAAAAAACGAGACCTTTCCGCATTGATCAGTAGGACAAAGTTGAGTAAAGAGGTTTTGTGTAGGAGATAGAAAAACAGAAGTCAAATAAGTAATTGACATTGCCTTTTGAAAAGCATAGGTTGTTTGAACGAGCATATGAAATAATTTACCAGATATGTTTTGAAAGTATATACTGTGCATGAATGTTTGTTCAAATCCGGTCAGTGCATATATGAACGTCGATATCATCTCACCATCATCTAGTATATGTGTTGTGCTAGTTTCCCATACACATATATTAAGAAAACTAAAATATACATGCATGATTATAAGACACGAACAATACAATGTTGTATACACGGTCAAATGGGTCAGTTTTCATATGAAGATTGACCTGACGCAGCATTATTTAAACAATTGCTTTATCTCAAAACTCGACTTTTTTATTTAGTTTGAACAGAGAACACCATACTAATCGGGAAAAAGAGTCAGATAATGGCCGCTCGAAATATAAATAACTCCGTTGATAACATCAAATCGTAACCGTACTCAAACGCGTAGCGATGACGTAAACTAGAGTAACATGTTATTTAGAATAGAATGTATTGATATGAATAGCATTACCCTGTGATTTATGTGTATACACTAACTCATCATTAGTAATATGAATTGCGCATGTCCCTTATATATTATTATATTGAATTGTATGTATTTTGGGCCGGTGGCCATATATTACAAATAAATTGAATTGAATTGAATTGAATTGAATTGAAAACAATTGAAGTATGCAGTATTACGTGTAAGATGAAATAGTTATGTGTTTCTTTCTTTTCTAGCAAACTTTGATCTGGTGAAGTATTTCTTGTACAAACATGATCTAAATTGATTTCACATCAATGACACTTTTGTAATTTGCTAGTTTGCGTTACCTGTTGGGCGAAACGAAAGCTTCCAAGATAAGTGTCCTTAACCTACGTATCCAGTGCTATATTGTGTATGTATTCGGCGATGCCATATAACCTTTCATGGAACATGCTGCAAAGCCGGTTCAAGTTATGTAGAAATATATAAAACACATTGTTTACGTACAATATGTTGTGCTGATACGATAGTTGGTCATTTTAGTAGAATCAGAACCATTTTTAAGTATATCTCACTTTGATATCAAAGTCCATGATAAATCTGCCTGTTTTAGTACTTTAATATTCAAAATCGACTACCCATGAGTACATACATTCAGATCATAAGTATTAGATATATATTTACCCATACTTTGAAAACATACATTGAATTAAACCGTTATTGTTCAATATGATATGCCAATCTTCGTCCAATTCATTGTTGTTCGTTTACACACGAGTTAGATATAGTTGCCATCAATGATCAATATCAAACCGATACACGAAATACGGTACCCTTTATGATGTTTTTTCCCTTGTCAAAGTTAAAATTGTTCTTCATCTTAATATAGTCAAATATGTTTGTGAACACAGTATGGGAAACATTGGCGTCGTGTGGCATTCTATTTCATAGACAAAAGATAACCTGATCGGAAATGTGAACAACAGTTATAAGCAAACATTAAATGATAGCAGTTTAAAATCACATGCACACGTTATAGTTGGGAGTTAACCCAGACAAAAGAAACTATTATTCCTTATACCATACTACATAGTAATGCCTTGAAGGATTGTGTATGCACCGCAAGTAGTATCTTTACTAGCAGTACGCGCGTGTTTAAAGACCGTTCACGTTGTTTTTTCTTTGGTTCACGTTAGTTATTTATACCAGAATGATAACTTGATTGTATTGCAGCATTAACACTATTTCTTCTCATCCTATGTCTTTAAAAAAATATGTTATCGTTTAATGAAAATCGGCATGATTGAATCTATTTCATATAGACGTTGTCCTACATTTATAACAATATGTATCCCAGTTATAGATTCACAGCTATGCATTTTTGGTCCGCTCGTTTGACAGTATAAACTAATCCGCCTGAAAACAACCACGTAAATATAATAATAAAATAAAACCTAAATGAGCACATGTTTTTAAATGTATTACTTTAAAGAGGATCCTTTTGCAATTAGCGGCTATACTTAAATATTGAGTATCAGGTAAGACACACTTCCAATTAAAACAGAAGTTTGGATAACAATTACCACGTGCTTACATTTGCAATACATATACTTATTTCTAAATAACAGGTTAATTGTACACCAAAACATGCAACGTCATCTTATAATGTAGAAATGTATACAATTCTCGAAGAACTATACGGTTTGTCAGCATGTAACATTCATACAATTAACTAAACGGGAATTCCATTATTTACACCACGTAACTTCTTATGACAGATTGGAAGCATCATCCTGAGCGTACTTCACGCAGTCAACTCCTACATTGGCATTTGGAGCATCAACTATACAAGTCATCAATGGTGAAAATGTCACTAGTAGCTCGAGGCATGTAAATACTCTCCAGCCGTCTTTAATGTCAGCACTACGTTTTTAAAACACTAATGCAAACTGTCACTGTTAAAAAGCGTCTCATACATTCTCATACTTCACATTGTTTAACGCTTATTGTAAATTCCAAATGTATCTTGTCTGCGATAGAAGCAAAGATCACGGTACAATCCCTATCCCTAGAGGCAAGAACTTCAAGCAAGGATTACATAAGTACATATGCATTTCTATGTTTCTAAGGTCAACTTAAAGTGTGTTGAGTCTAGCCTATTGCTAAACACAGTATTTATTACACAAAACTTTATTCCTTTTATATTTATTACACACATTGTTTTATTTCATTCAGCTACATGAATACTTGTAACATTTTATTTTCGTCATGTGTTAATATCTTTAAATCCCATGTATATATCTTTACTATAAGTACGTGAGCTAGTGTATGCAACATTAAATGTAAATTATATCAGTTTATATTCCTAACATATCTATTCCAGTATAATATTATTTTACATTGCATGTATATTTTAATTGAAACAACACAGTTGTGAACCGGTTGATAACCGAGAATATTTCAAATAAGACACGAAGATTGTGCTAAAGTCAGTGTTTCAGTTCCATCATAAGCAGGTATACGTTGTAGTAAACGTCCGTACAACTTACTTGCTGGTATTTGTTGTAGTAAACGTCCGTACAACTTACTTGCTGGTATTTGATGTAGTAAACGTCCGTACAACTTACTTGCTGGTATTTGATGTAGTAAACGTCCGTACAACTTACTTGCTGGTATTTG
>ENA-OREC01000119-OREC01000119.1-marine-metagenome-genome-assembly--contig:-NODE-119-length-21311-cov-13.896016_pt1 | contig 21311 bp, 14 predicted proteins | sample MGYA00248626_ERZ508543 | MGnify/ENA primary metagenome ERZ508543 (study PRJEB26211, sample SAMN05518279) | marine metagenome | isolation source: Puget Sound, Washington, USA | host: Bankia setacea...
ATTATTATTATTATTATTATTATTATTATAATTATTATTATTATTATTATTATTATTATTATTATTATTATTATTATAAACAAAGAATCAACATTAAAATTGTTCTTGCATTCACTGGGTTACATTCTGAAACTGAAATAATATAGTTAATGATATAGGGATAATAGGAAGATGAGTTTTCACTTTTAGTTGGTGGATTTACTAGGTCATTTTCATAGAAGCCGATACATTAATTTAGGATTGCTCCGATAGGCAATGGGTCATTTTGAGCTATGTAAAGGGGTAGCCCGCTAAAACCACAGCAGTCTAAATGTTATTTTATGTGTAGGTTTTCTTTTCCCAAATATTCCTTTCACTTAGTATGATGTGGCATATTGTGGTCAGTTATTTAATGAATTGGAATTTTGAACAATAAAAGACAGCCATGCTACATTTGTTGAAATGATAAAATATAAGTGGATGGAGTTAAATTAATCTTTCTCTGACACTTGGTTAGTACTGGATTTGCTTTCAAGGTTTGCAATGAGTTTTGTTGTGTGTAGAAATATTATTGCAAAAAAAAGATGTTCAAAGGATTTATAAATATAAAAACAAAAAGCTATTGGGGCTGGCACAGTGGCCTGTCACCTCCTTGGCTTTTGCTGCTGGAGGTCGGGTCTTTCCGCACAAAGGTCACACAAAAGCAAACACTGATGCCAAGGTGAATGATTTGTTAAAATTTGTCTCACAATCTCTGAGAATTTCTTTTAAAACTTAATTACAACAGCAAACTTTAAAAAAATGGAAAAAAAGTTCTTTATATGGAATTCATGCCTCTAACAATGTTAAAATAAATTCTTATCTTTCTCATGACATGGGTTGGTAAAAACAAAGTTACAGATTACAAAACGGCCACTTGTCCTGCATCAAAATCCACTCATCAAGGCAATAGACAGTTTGACAGTTTATTTCAAAAAGACATACACAAAATGGTGTATAGAACAAGTGGAATGTTCGTGCCCTGATATGTAAATTTGTTAAGAGACTGTTTATTAGTTGTAACAGAAAATTGCCATATCAATGCATTTCTTCCAGTACTCCTGCAGTCAAGTAAGCCCTTATTCAAGTTTGTTGTGTCATAAAATATTTGCCTGAAGGGACCGCATAACTACACTAATCTCTCAAGTTTCAATCAGATTTATTTAGGAAGTGATACCATAATTTAAGTTACCTACATACAAAAATCTCGTGATGAACTATGAACTTCACCTTTGGAGCTGTTTGTTTACTTATTTTGTAAAAATTCCTCGCATTCTTTAGGCCGTGTATAGTCGACATTGGTTTTTCACTACATAAATAAAAAGTTTTTTTTCCGCCTTTCACCACTCTACCGTTACAACCAGCCTAGTCATCTGAAAGCAGAGTATTCAACAAATTAAATGGAGCAAAAATCTGTTATACGATCTGTAAAAGCAAGTATTTGAGTATGGGATTAGTTTTTGAGAATATTATAGATATCGAACATTTGGTAAAGACTAACATTGGAAATAGTACTTTTAGAACTAATGGAACGTATCAAGTAATGAACATACCTGTTAGTTCTTAGAGATTTTACAATAGGTTTTGTCAAGCTGCCTTGTGGAAGCTAGATATTAACTTTTTTTTCTTTTTTTCTCCATGCAGTATTTGTGTTATGACCATGAGCTATGTATGCTTAATGTTAAAGTAAACTTCTGTTCTGTTCTATTCTGTATTTTGTATGAATATATCTTTTTTGTTCTGGAAGCTAGATGATCACTGTATTGTGTATGACTTTTGTTCGTCCACAACAAAAATTAAAGAGTAAATAAAATTTAGGTTATATGTTAATCATTTCTATCATTCTGTGTTCCCTTTCTTGTTATAAATCCTGTGTTTGTCTTTGTATGGAAGAAAGAAGATCTCCAATCTTTTCATCCTTGACAGCATTCCTTGAATTCCAATGGTATTTGTAGTTGTCAGAAGTTACTGAGACAATTTTGTCTTTTCCTTTGATATCGTTTTTTAGAAGTGGGAACTCTTCAGGGTGGAGGAGAAATTTGTTGCACTTTGGTATTATAATGCAATGCTATTAGAAAGACTCCAAACCTTTGCAACACAGAAGTACAGAAGTAGTGGTCTGTATTTGGAGATTGTTAGAACAAAAGAAGGTTTGTGAGGTGTTCAGCATCGACTTTCTGTTGTTTAAATGCAATGTCTTCAAGTTTTGCTTTATTTGATATTACCATTAAAATTAAGATAATCCAAACCCTGCAAATATAGAATTCTACTGTTAAACTATTTTCCTAAAACATAAGAAAGTAAGCACAAAAGACTTCTGGTATTAAAGGAAAAGTATTTGAAAGCATTATTATACAGTACAAATTGTTCTTCTTCATAATCTTTGTGAATTTAACTGCAGAAGATCTTGAATACAATATGTTACGAAAATTAACTACAGTATACCTAGCAACAATATCCGGGAATTATTTTTGGAATTTGTTTTCTAATATATTATTTATCTGTAGTAGTGAATGTTGATTATTTTCTATTGTGGGGAATTTTGTATTATTTTCTTTAGTGGCGAACATTGGGATATTAAAATGCCCTCATGTTGGTTCGATTGCCCGTCAGGCAGCCAGTCTTTGTTTTGCTTGCACAGAATCGAGCCGTTATCTGAAGATTCATAGTGCTTACAAATGATTCATGATGATTTCGGTCTGAAAATCAAAAGCATTCCTAGATAATATACTGCAGCCATAAAACACGACTGCCAAAAACGAACTAATATACAGCTGATATGGAAGGCTATAGGGAAAAAAGGGGTGAAGAGGACAAGTTGCAAAAACAAACAAGATATGTGTGCCCTGTGTTGTCAAGTATAGGAACATTTGCCCTAGATATGTAGACTGGAGAAGTGTACTCAAATACTTGGTTGTACATGATCACTCGTTGTGCACTACTCTCACTTTGAATGGTTTAAACAATCACTATGTACAGAGGTGTGGATACTTGTATGCTAGGAATTGAAGAAAATTGAAGATAAAACATAAATATAAAGCTAAATATACATGTCTTTGCCTAAAACTGGATGATGATTGACTGGTTAAACTTCCATTGCGTGGTTACATGTATGAATTAAGGATATTTCTTGGGTAAAGCTCATTGATATTTCAAATGCCTGAAGAGTGATCAGAATAGCAAAAATGTTTTAAAACATCAATACTTTGGTTGAAATTTGAAAAGCTTCATAAGTTCTTTTCAATGATCCATCTGTATAATTTGACTTATACTGTACAGCTTTGAATAATATCCATTTATTTTAACCTCACAGAAATTTAGCTTGGTACAGAATGTAATTTTTAACCGTCTGCAGAATTCGGGCATATTCTCTTTTTTTTGGGTGAATGGCATGCCATCCTATTTTACACATAACAGACATATTTATGGGAGTTTTTTTCAGGTAGTAAAACATGGAGTCTGCAGACAAATTGCATTTTGTGCGCAAGAGAAATATATTTTTATCACTGGTGCCCTACTTTCTTACATCTAAGGTGCGGATGTGACTATCTGTTCTTTAGTCTGAACATTTGCCGATAGACATGATGTATGTTTTCACCGTTTGGAAATGTTTCTAAGCATTTTTAGAACATTATAAGCAGTGTTGGAAATTATTATTTTTTCTTCGTTTTATTATAATGGTTTTTTAAAATGAAATGACGATGGCATTATTTTTACTTACTAGAATTCAAGCACGTATCGATATGGTTCAAATACAAGACAATACATTGAAAGTGTTGGTTGAGTTTTAAGTAGACTATATATACACAATAAAAAACTTCGAAAAAAACATAATTGTTTCTAATTGGTAATTAGCTATAAACTAATGTTTCCTTATTTGCTTCCATTATAACATAGTCATGAACAATGATTCCTTTTTGTTTTCTCATTAGACAAATGTTAGAATGTCAAAATTATTTTTCACTCCATTGTTGATTTCTGTTGCAAGAACGACGCAGTTCTATTTTTTTGTTATTCTCATTGTTTTGTTTTATCATTGTTAAAATATTTCTGAATTTTCAAAAAATGTGCAATTAAATGCCATAAGATTCTCTAAATTAAAAGAATGAACAGAAATATGCATGAAATTTCAAATAGCTTGGTATATACATTTGTACGTTGATTTTGATCTGGTTTACAAATGCGTAAAATTCTAAACACTTAAATAAGGGAGTTTTTAGAATTGCGAAAAGCCTCATTATTGTAACATGTAAAACAAAAATGAATGAAATTTTTCAAACAGCAAGGTGTGCCATTAGGCTTGAGAAAAGACATGCAGTCAATAGATCTTTGTACTTGAAAGAAAAGCTTAAGTAAATAGCAGACGGCACAATTCAACATGGGAAGGAGTTCTTTATTTTTCAATGGTGCCATGACACCATGATCAGCTGTTCAAACGTTTTTTCTCGACATGTTGTTTGAAAAGTCAAGAACGAAATAAAGACTGAGATAAATGTAGTTGAATAAGCAAGCGTATAGTGCAGTTTTGTTTATTTTCTATGATATACTTTGATAGGTACTTGATCAGAGAAAATAAATGCGAGTTGCCTACTGTTTGAAATATGAAGAGTTTTTAAAGGGAGCTCTGTTTGATTTAAGTGATCTACTAATTTGCCATAGAAACTGATCCACGATTGGAATGTCATTCAGGAATAAAACTGTTATTTAAATTTATTCAAACAATGTTAAAGTCTAAATTTAGTTTCAATTCATTATTTCGTACTTTTTGGGGGCCCGAATTAAATGTTTTTCAGTGTATTTCTCTTTTTCCCTCATTAAATTTTCGGAATTCCTCTTTTATGTGATCTCTATAGATTTGTTTGTAACTTGATACAGATTAATTTGAAGTAAAATACTGTTAAGGGACATTATGTTTGAATAGAGATTTAAAGAATTTAGGTCAAGCAAGGTTGTCTTTTCATCTGTTATTGCATTTAATCTTGTTCAGTAGAGTGAGGGGTTATAACGAATGAGATGAGAAAAGTTGAAGATGACATTATCAAATGGTTGGGTGGAGTTTTTTGTATCGGAACAACAACCTGCAATTTGTTACCTGTAAAACCTTTTAGTTGCACATAGACGTCATAGAACCATGTGGGAACTCTTTCAGTTGCATTTTATGGTAGGGTATTACAACAGATTGTAGACCTTTACGCTTACTGTTTCAGACAGTTAACATGACATGACACAGAGATCGCTCCGCCCTCCAACACTTGCCCTCTTTGTATTACAAAAGAAACTATTGTATCCAAGTCCACGTGTATTTGTTTGTCCTAGAACATGTGCACCTTTCCATTGGTTTAACCGCTATGCATATTTAAAACTGGGCGTTTTTGCATCATGTCAATTGAAATGGGTTATTTGTTTGTATTTAGTTTACCATGTTCAGAATTCAAACTGACCAGCATATGACATAGACCAAAGTACAATAACTTTAACTGTTTGTATGAGGTATATCTTTTCAAAACAGTATTTATCACTGAAACTTTAGCATTTTATCAAGTTGAATTTTGTCCAGTTGTATACTCTAGTAACATTATGATTGTGTCTATTTTAGATGGTCATGCGCGCCAAGACTCCATGGATGTGAACAATCAAGATCATTCAGGAGATTGCAAGTGTCCAAAGGTGAAAACTCTGGATCGACGGAAGCACCGGAAATGTTTGGCGCATTCACTTGTTGGGACGCCAAACTACATTGCACCAGAAGTACTGCTAAGAACAGGTTAGTGCTACTGACCAAGGATATCAAATCAAAAGTTCCTTATGGCATTTGTAGAATTAGAGAAAAATGACCAGTTTGCATTGTTGACTAAATAATTCTTCCTTTGTATGATATTACATGTCTGTGTTTTAGATACAGTTATAGGTATCTTATCCTTTATAATGTAAGAGAGATTACTGTACCAGTGAAACAGTTTTTTTTGTACCCTTGGGTATTTACCCTTAACAGTAAAATACATTGGGTATCTGCAGTTTTAAATTGGGTATTTGTAAAATACATATTGGGTGACACAACTTTTTCTCTATATTATCTTTACAAGACCAACTATTTTAATTGGGTATTCATTATTTCTTTTGCTTTTTGTAACCCCTGGTATAAAAAACAATTGGGTATTCCAGAAAATGATTGTATAAATACCCCTAAAAAGCCGCTTATCTGTTTCTCTGCTGTACAATTCCATAAATTCTCTTCCAACAATGTAATGCCTTTGTTTGTTGTTTTAGGCTCCATTCGCCACCACCATGACTAATAGGACACTGTAAAAAAAACTATTTCTCTGACATTTTGGCAATAATTTACTAGTAAGACTGTTACCACATAAGTACTAACAATTTTTCAAAGTGATTTTTTTTCATGGTGTTGTTAATGGTTGACTTAGTGTGTGGTCTTCTTACAACCGTAATACTAATCTTACATTCTACAGACATAGAGTGATAAGAGAAATGTCATTGTGTTCTGTTGTCATGGTAATCTGTGTTAATTGGTTGATACATCTGACTGGTAATTTGTGAGCTCTTCATCAAAGGCAAGCTAAATGCTGCCTCACCGGTCCTATGTCTCAACAGGGAAATATGTTGATTGTGATTTCTTAGTACAGGTTCATTACAGGAACTATTTATGGAAAGAGAGACCACTTCCATTGCACTGAATTCACTGTAAACGATTTAAATATTTATGTGACAATGATAATTATATAGTGTGGTTTCAAGTTTAAATTCATATTACTGTTGCTATGGTAACTGTATTTTCTTGTTGCTATGGTTACAGGGTACAAAGCAAGCTGTGACTGGTGGAGTGTTGGTGTGATATTGTATGAAATGCTGGTCGGGCAGCCTCCGTTCTATGCCAAAACACCGCAAGAAACTCAATACAAAGTAAGTCAACCGTATTTGAATGAATATATATTGTAAAAATCTGAACACACACTCCTAAAAATGAGTTCATATAACATAATTATATATATATATATACATAACTGTTTTGTTATGTGGATATGTAATTATTTGATTATCTTATGCATGTAAAACCACTTTGGGGACCAATCAAGTTACAATGAGGTTTTATAAATATGAATAAAGTGACACAACCGGCTTATTGGAATGAAATGCAGTCTACATTAATTAAGGGTCAAAAACGAAAGAGTTCTGCGTGCTTTTGAGGAATAAAGCAGATAGAAGTTTTTAGTTTTCAACCCTCGAAATAGGCAACCGAGTTTAACTTTGACTGCAGGTATTGATACACTTCATTTCATACTGCTTTAGAATTGGATCACCATTTGGCTAAATACATGCATATCTCACAGTGAACTTTTGATATTACAGTTCACAACAGTATTAGCATTTGATGTAAATTTGAAAGAAATACTGTTCGTTTTTGTGGAAAATTATATCCTGCATTCCTTAAAGTTTGCTATATGTGTGTGCATTTCCATGTACCCTAATAGTAATTTAATGGTCATAATTTCCATAAAATATTTTGATATCTTTAAATTCCTTGATAATGTTGGCCATTTTTCACCTGTCTGTATCAGATAGAGTTGTGCATTTATGAGAAAATTAAACATGATATAAGAGGGAAGTTAGATAAATAAAAACTTCCTCTTAATGTTGAAGGTTTCGATATTGTATTTTTTGTCTGAACAAGCATACACATAGAATTTCACCTTGTCTGGTAACCATAAAATAGATTCCACCTGCACATCTATATAATCCAGCAGGGTATTTCTATAATTTATGTGTATATTGTATTATGATTTATTGTATGCTATAAATTGTGAATAATGCTGTATTTTATGTATTGTATCTTTTCCCACAGGAGTTTCATAAATAAAGAGATATGTTCTTTATGCATTATCACATTACACGGCTTTATCGAAGTACGGTTGATGTAATATGACACAATAAAGCAGACAATAATTTTGGGTTTCTTGCATATGATTTTTAAAAAAAAAGAAGCAAATACTTCAACCAGGGCATAAACAATTTCACAATCTCTACTTGTCCTGATGAAGTGGTGAAAGTGCATTAAAGATAATCAAATTTCTGCTTGTCCTACATCTAAAAACCCTTTGTGTCAGTATGGTAGGACGAGTGAAATTTTCTCGCCTTGTTAAACAATTGTCATTATTGTCGTTTAAAGCTAGACTAGAAATAAATTCAAATGGAACTATTGACTAGACAAGTATCAATAATTATACAAGTATCCATTCTTGTGTTCTTTCAGGTCATTCACTGGGAGCATACACTGAGAATACCACTCGATATGCTGTCTCGCGAGGCTGGTGATTTGATCGAGAGACTTTGCTGCGGTGCTGAAAATCGTTTAGGGTATCGAGGGGCAGACGAGATCAAGGCTCATCCATTTTTCGCGTCAATTCAGTTTGATGGACTACGTAAACAACCCTCGTTATATAAACCGATTATTAAACACACACTTGACACTTCGAATTTCGATCCTGTTGATGATGACGACGATGATAGCGAAGTAGACAGTGAGTTACGGAACATAGACCACCTAGTAAATGGAAAATTCCCGGAACACGCATTCTTTGAGTTCACGTTCAAACGGTTTTTCGATGATGCAGGCCATCCATATCCAGCAGTGAAAGGGGCGCAAATGAACATAAATACAAAAGACGATAAAGACTCAGAAACTTCTAGTGAAACAAACGCACCAGTGTATGTGTAGCGAAGGCTCAAATAGTAAAAGGTCACCTTCAAACTGTGTAGGATTTTTGCTCAATTATGTAGATTATAGTAGTGCAAACAAGCCACAACGTTGTTTTTTTTATAGTGTACAGAGTTTGGGTTGTGCAATCACTTACGACATCAGGATAGGCCCAGAAAATTGTCAAAACTGTCTTCTCAATGTTCATGCTGTCACAAAGTTTCCCTCAATGTTTGTATGCTGGCAAACATGGTGAGATTATTTTGCCAAACCAAACCTTTTTTTCCATTGCTACAGATTGTGTTCAGAAATCGTTTCATTTGTTTCTTCTGAAGTCCTGTTGCTTATTCATAAATATTTGACATGCAGTAAAAAGTGTTTTCATTGGTTAAGAATGGCTTACACCAGAACTTGATTTTTTTATATTGTCAGATTTTGTCATAAATTGATTCGAAAGATGTCAAGTTTCATTTTCCAGTAAAAAAAAGTGACTGTATATATTTTGTGGTATTTATTTTAGGTTACAATGTCAACAACAAAAACCAAGAAATAGTTCATTTTTTTACATTTTTTTTTTACATAATTACATTTTTGCTTCCCTATGGCTAACAATCATAATTGCATTTTTTTGGCATTCCTGAAAAACAGACACTATGATGCCTTGATTATCGGAATATTTATTTGCTACCGTAGTTCTCATCTTTAGGGAACTACTTTTTTGCTAGTTTTTAAGCTATGGAATTCACATTGAATACCTTTTCAGCAGTTCTTGTGCTGAAAGTCAATTTTGTGATAGTTATGCCAGTACACAATTTTTATCAGTAGATTTTTGCACACACTTATTTTTTTCTCGTTCAAAATTTAGAAAAAAAAGAATGTCAATAGTAGTTAGGAAAACAACATCAGTTAGATCAGGTGTCTTAGAACTCAAGCAACTATCTAGTACATCTAATGAGCAATTATCTGGTGTAAGTCTTGCAGAGAATACTGTTGCAACAGATAAATATTCTTAACAATTTCTTTAGGTTCTAGTGTAATCAAAGCGTAGAAATTATTTTACCATCATAGGCGGTTTTGTGTATTCACTAAGTTACAAATGGATATATAAACTTTTTTGAAACATGGACCTAAAGTAGGGAGTATGTTCTTGGTATTGAAGCATTGATTGGTGAAATAACTGGTATTGCTAGTAGCTTGAACAAATCGACACGGTAGACGAAGCCATTCGTAAGATGAATGATAGTATAGAAGCATTGATTATAAATGCAGCAAAAATTGGTTAGTTTACAATACATAGACGTGTTACCAATGTTAGTATATTACTGGTGTTATACTGTCTTGTTGTCTTTAGAAGGTGGCCTTTTACTATAGTGTTTGTATAGGACAAGTAATTTATGGGTAACATGGCTCTGTGGTGCCTTATGGTTGCCGTGGAAACAAAAAACATTCTGCAGAAAATATCTCACCAAAACGGTTCATGAAATAATGGCTACAATGGGACATTTCACTGACCATTGTTTTGGATGTTAGAAAACCATGTGAACAAATGAGGCATTTCTTCCATACAAAGGTTATGAGAAATGTATAAAACAGCTTTGTCAATACAAAAAAAGTCTCTTTTCCAAAACATTAGGATGGTTGAAGCATGAATTGAATGTGTCAGAAGTCAAAACATTTAAGAAGCTTGCACAACATCTGAAGTTTAATCAGGATTTTTGTTTATATCAATATGAACATTGTTGTGGGCTTCATGTACATGAGTGGTGTATTTTCTTCAGATCTTTTGGTTTCCATGGCAAAGTAGACTTGCAATATCTGTGATATTTTTACTTTGACCTGTTGACTGTACAGTGTTATACAATATGCGAGAATTGAAATATAGCCAGACAAAACTGACAATGAGGACTGCTGAGTAGACTGGATCAAACCTATGTAAAACCATACATGAACTAACGTTTTCTTATAGACATACTCACAAGATTGTCTTACTTATACCCCATAGAACACAAGTAACATCTGTGCTGACATATGAGCTAAAGAACATACTGGCATATTTTTAACAATATGGTTACTTTGTTGTTTATTGTTTGAATTGTAAATGTTAACAAATTTGGGCATTTTTATGTTACTAATAATCTGTATCCTTACCGAAGCTATGGTTACTAGTAGTTGAAAATGTTGAACAAAAGAAACATCATATAACAGAGATCATGTTTTTACAACTCACTTTTATCAACAGATCTATCATTATGTAACCTATACTCAGAAAACATGGTCGAAGATTTTCTTTTTTTGGAACTACTTTTTTGTTGTTTTATGAACTATTTTGTATAAAGTGTACAGTATACAGATACATACGTAGAAGTTGTTTTTCAATAAGCCAGTGTAAAACTTGTATCGATTAACTCTCCTCCTAGCCTGTATCAAATGCTTTTGTAAATAAACCATCCATCTATCCATCCATTAACTATTCTTGAGATGGCGACTAAGACGTGATATTTTTCGCTCAGTATTGACTATGATTGTTCGAAAGAAGAGGGTTTTTTTCGAAAAAATTATTTGAATTAAGAAGGAGTATGTGGACTTCTATTTCTTGGTTTTAAGATCTTTTTATTGGATTTTGTTGTTCATGTATACAAACAGAAAAAAGAATACATTTTTGAGACAAGTTAAACTTTCGTGTGCAATAACTGGTAAAATCTAAAAAATTGATTCTGCATGAAAAAATGGAATTGTTTGAAAACTGGAAATCTCACTGAAAATAGAAGTAACGGAACATAAAGATTGTGATTTAAACATGCAGGGTTTTTGTGTACTGACTGTTGGAACATGCATCTCAAGAAATGATGTGAATGTATGATGGCCTTAATCGCTTATATTTGTATATAGTCTACTTAACTATTTTGTATGCACAATATGGTCAGCCGTATTGTTATTATGTAAAAGTGCCTGGTAAACTTGGTTCACATACAAGAACTGAACTAAAACATTTATCATTATTGAATAAAATAAAAACATGAAAGTAATAATAAAAAATATAAAAATATTACATGTGTTGTTTTCCCTGTTGTTAATGTTTGTTTATATCATCATTCTGCAAACTTTACCATCCTTAATTTGTGAGCTTTATAAGAGCACATTGTTCTTCTTTGCGTTCATGCCTTTATGCACTGTCACCCAGGCCCCATTGACAAAGGACCAATTCAAAGTTTTGCAAGTGTAACTACTCTTGTTTCTTGTGATTCTAGAGTGAGCTAGAACCCACTGGAGATCCATGGTATATGAGCACATGAAAGACAGTGTTTCCATGGTCAAACCTAGACAACAAGTCCATTTCTATACACATACACGCCATGTTGGGCTTGTAAAAACTGCTACTCACCTGTAAAAAGACTGGTCTTCAATTGAATGTGTATCATTGTCACTGGACTTGAGCCCAATTTCATAGTCACGGATTTACCCTCAATGTTAATCCAAATTTTAAATGATTTGCTGTGTTTTTCTTACAAATTCAACTGGTGTTTTTGTAGACTCATAGGTGAACTTATATATTCTGCCTTTAACATTTAACATTGCTGATAAATTTGTCTGAAATATGTTTAATTTGACCTGAAATGTTTTGGATTAAACTTAGATTAAATCATTATGAAATTGGGTCCTGGTTTAACCATTTTAGATCTCGGTGTGTAGAACAGGACTTCATCTAGAACATAACAGCAGATGCCTAATTACGAGATGGTGGCACGGACCTATCAACCAGGTCTGTTGTTTATAGGTCTGTGATGACACTATATAAACAACAGGGTACCATTTTACTACAGAAGTTAACTTATGCAGCATTTAAATGTATGCACTTATTTATGGCTTGAATACAATATAAATTCCTCAATGAAAGTTAACATGTATTTCATTTTTAGATACTAAGTTCTTACTGATTTTAACATGATCAGATTTTTAGATGTTATTTAGTTGCAAAGTTACTAAGGAACTTACGGTTAATTGGTAGTGCAGAACTATAATGGTGCACTTGTATCCATAAAACTCAAAATGATAAGCAAAATTACCAATTTTATATGGCCCCTTATTGATACCTGCAAATCACATTTAAATAATCACCATAATAAATTATTGTCCCACTTTTAATTTGGCAAGTAAACATATTAGTAAAACGACTTGTGCAAGTTAATCACATTCTCAAACATAGTTTAACACCCATACTGTAGAAAGCACAGTTACACCATCACACGATGTTCTTGTTTGTTTCACAATTTTAGTTTGAATGAACAGCTACACGACCAACTTCAATGGAAGGGAAGTAACTATGTAGAAAAAATAAAACAGTCTTCCTAGACTTATCTCCATTAAACTGGTATTTTTTCACATAATGAATAAAAATCGTCTGCGACATGTTGTTATATACATGTACCTAATAAAATAGTTGTTTCAACAGTGAACCAGATAAATAATTAAAATCAAAACAAAACTAATCACTGTGACATGAACGCTTTAACAAGCACTCATGCTAAGAACAGAAAACCAGTCTATTTTCCCGGGGAAAAATGACAGCAGAAACATCCACTTTTCGCATTTCATTGAAATTTGCATTTGTGATCAATAAGACGACATTTCATTAGGTAAGTGTAGCTGGTCACATATAAGTACAATATCAACTAGTAGGTGTCTTGTTTGTTAACTCAAGGTGAGTTTTTGTATCATTTTCGTTCAAGTGAATTTTGGGTGTTTTGCTAACGTTTTGGTTTCGACCTCATTCACGTGAGTTTTGTGTCATTTACTCATACGTTTTTAGCTGTATTTAAATGCTTGGTACCATTCATTAAGAGGTCCATATGAATCTTGTTATGTCACTCACTCGTTTAAATATTCTCAAAATATTACATGATACTAATCTGATTACAAACATTTTAATTTCATATCAAATGATGTCCACAGACCATGTCGAATTAAAATTATGTTTTGAGGCAATGAAACCGCAAATCAGCTGAAGAGACAGATACATTTGACACCTTGATAACTTTATGATAGTATATTTTGTACAAGCAGCTCACTTTCACTTCGTTATTGATTGAACATTCATACAACTGTGTCATTTTACATTTTGCTTTTATCATAATATATATTTTAATTATGATTCAAACAATAATGGAGCAGTAACTGTAAATTGTTGAAGCTAAATAATTCATGTTAAAAAATATGTTTTATGAACTTGTTCTCTCATTGTAAACAAGTTCTGTAATATTTTATTCATAGTGTATACATGTAGGATTTATCGTTTGTAAATTTATGAATATTACATGAGGCTTAGTCCAATGTGTTGGACACATTTTGTGAGGAAAGTTATTCCCAGCTTTTGTAAGTTGTGATCCAGGAAAGTTTGTATTGACAGTTTGTTAAAGAGAGGAAACAATCCATTTGGAATTTATGATTGGTTTTCAACAGTTTTACAATGTGTACAATATGTTGTAAGTAATAACAAGTGGCCGTAGATTTAATAGTCTTGCTTGATGTACATGAATTCACTTATAGTCACTATTGACATTGCATAACTGGTTTGTGTTACGAATTAGGAATTTTTACCCAGATGGTCGTACTAAATAGAAATGGAAAGAAATTTGTTATTTTATTAGTTGTTAATGCGTGAGCATGGTTTTGTGGGTATGTAGGTTGACATGTAGATCCACATTATGATTGCTAGTTAACTGTTCTATCCAGGTGCTATTACATTAGTTAGTTCTTATTCACACATGGATTTTTTAGGGAATTTAATAGAAATTTGTGTAATAAAAGTTTAGATAAAAATATAGTTTAAACCATTTGACACTGTTTAAAACTCTACAGACCGCTGTGATGGAAGGAATGAGTGTATCTGAAGAGGAATTAATTGATGGCCTATTCTTTAACTGTGATGAGAACCGTGAAGGCAAAGCTTATGTTAGTTCTATAATCCAGTATGTGAGGAATTTTCTGGAAAATGGACACGTAAGTTACAGGTTTGATTCGAATTAAAGCCAAGAACTAGACATCAACATTTAATTCAATCAATAAAAACACAACTTGATTCATACAGTTCATAGTTTACTGATGTGTGGTATCAGTGGTTTAACATTTATATACTATTAAAGAAGTTGTCTCTTGTTGTAACAAATGTACTGATTAAACTGAAAACATCATTTCAGCAATAATTACTACAAACACATTTTAATACAGACAACCTGTTAAATCTACCCTTGCTGTTGTGACTTGTATTAGAGAGATTTGTTTGTTTGTTTTTACTAGTGATGTTCTTTTTTTATTTGCAAATTTTTCTTTTGTTTTAGAGTGATCAAGAGATTCTTTCACTTGCTATAGACTTGGAATCTGAAAGTAGTGAGGGAAAGATTTCCTTACAAACTTACAGACATGTTTTAAAACGCTGGATTGACAGTTTAAGAAGGTAAGTAAATGGCTTTAAGTAATCAAAGAGAAATAAACCTGTAAAGAAACAAGATGATTTTTTAAAGATTTGATTTTCAAGTTTTGTGTGTTTTTTCTGCCAGAATTTTCTTATACATTGTACATGCATAAAACCATGCTGTTGGGCACATACGTTTTGGAGAATTTAAGTTTGATAGACTGGCCCATTTCCATGGTTTCACTCTTCTGGGATAGAAAGATCTCTAACTATACATATACCTTACATGCAAAGTGGAAAGAAAAGGAACAAATAACTGAACATTTTTCGCTGCCTGTCATGTATAATTTAGCATTTAACATAAAGTGAAGGGGGAATTTATGGCCACATTGAAATTCAGATGCAGTGCAGTCATAGATTGTTGAAAAAGATATCATTCTAAAAGTCATTAAAATGTTTTATGCTTGTTGACAGAAGCTCCTATCTGATCAAGTTTGCTTCATAGTTTTAAAATTTAATTATGTGTCAGTATGGATCTGTGCAGTAAATAAGGAATGGAAATCAATGTCTGCCGTGTTTTTTGTTTTTTTCCCCACACCAATATAATTATAACTGCTACACCAAACAGGCTCAATTTTGTAGCTCTATGTTTATAAACACTATCATATTCATTACCTTTTTCTGCTAAATTAATGATAGTATCTGTGTTACTTTAATATAGACGCGTATAATATCAGAATCGAGACCAACATGTTTATATAAATTATAGTTCAAAGGTCAAGGTCACAACTAGTGTTTAAAAACAAAGAGTATAAAAATACTAAAATTATCAGCAAAGTTATTAATCTAACAATCCTCAAATATTTGGTTTAAATTGATAATCTGTAGTCAATTATGAGCCTGGTAGGTTAGCCTTCCTTAAGAAAATGATTCAGAGATAGTTTAGTTACTGATACATCTATATAAATGAAAGTTAATTACTTAGAATGTTAACAATCATTTGCTAGATATCTGTTTTGCTATTGTGAAATTGCAGAGTATAATGACACTGGCCTGGTAATACTTGTATATATTGCGGCCTTACTTTGGATATCATCAAGTTTTTCATTGCATATTACATGTGCTTTTTGGTGAAGTCTTGATGCATAGATTTGGTCTTAATAGGTGCATGATGTATTTATAGATTGCAATATACATGTAATTTATCATCTGTATAATTATATGTGAAAGTTGAATGCTTTTCATAAGGGAAGTGAAAAGTATGTCTTCATGGTTCTGTTTGAGTGGAAAGAAAAACGTTGTTGATTTCTCAAGTTACTGGACAATTTGATGATCAAGTGACAGTGAAAAGGGGGTATTTGCTATCATGAAATATCAGAGCATGAACATTGTCAAAATCTACATGTCCTGCACATCATTTACAGTGTATGGTAAAATAAAATACAGGTTTAAAACTTGTCCTTCGTCAAAAACCTCTTGTCAAGGCGATAGGAAGGATGAAGTTTTACCCTGAATATGCAATTGCTGTCCGTTGTTTCAGAATTAACATTTGAATTTCAGTGAAAGTGGCAGTAGGTTTGATATAAAGGGAATCATTGGGCAACAGATTGTCTCGAGCGCCTCATCACACAACAGTTCAGGTATCAATGTACTTATGTCATATCTATACTAATTATGCTTTTTGAATGTCCTGATATCTATCTTCCAATAATGTCAAACCCCTGCTGGGGACCTAGACACTGATATGTCACTATATTGATAAAAAATAAGGACCACTTATCAATATAGTAATTGTACATTCATGTTTAACAAGTTTAACAAGAAATACTGTGATACCAACCAATCATCATTGATCAATGTTCACAAGTTTTACTCATTGCAAGACCACATATACATATACTGAGTCAAAATGAAAACTCTACACTTTTATAATACAAATAGCTAACACAATATCAAATCCATGTATTTCGCTCTGCCTCTATAAAACAGGACACATAACATATGCCTTAAATTAAAAGTTATGTATCATGCATAACTCGTACAGTGAAAACAGACAGTTTATCAAAATCTCAATTGATTGTAAGGAACAAATGTTCTTTTTGCTGTCATTTGAGAGAAACTTATGTCAAAACTAAAAAACAACAACAAAGTTTTATGAAAACACAATGCAAAAGCTGTACCTTAACACTATTTTGTTATAGAATTATTATGTTACCATTCACTTTTCCATCCTCCTCCTTCTAGTGTCAGTATTGTTACTTTTCAGATCCAGAAATGCCTAACTACATTGAAACTTCTGACACTGCATATGGATTTAATTCTTCTTCAGAACAGTAAGTGCTTTTTTGGCATTTTTCACTCTTTTTGTAAACTTTATTTAATGAGGAAGCTTTGTATTTGAGCTGAATGTCAATCTGCAATCAGGTTCTGTGTAAGCAATGAGGGTAAAGTTTCTTGATAAAGAAGACAACAGGATCCTTTGATGGGATTTGGAGTCGAGAATTTTTCCTTGCTTTTGTAGTTGATGTTATTGAGAAATATTATACCTTACACAAATTTCTTTGTGTATAGAAACTGCAATAGGTCTTAATTTAGCGTAGTGCGTGAGCTGACAGCTCAGCGGACCGCTATGCCTGTCACTATTTTTATGCTGAAATCAAGTGTTGAAAATAGAACATTATCTTTTCGCAATTATAATGAATGTGCCAGGTAATCAAATTACAATCTTGTTTGATTTCAGAGATACGGAAGAGTTACTGAATGAGATAGAAGACTTGAAGTTCCAGAATCGTCGACTCTCAGATGAGAATGGACAGTTACATAGACAGATGGAGAGCCAGGAAGAGTTGGTCACTCAGAGAAACAAAGAAGAACAGATGCAGAAGAAAAAGATTAAAAGGTTAAGGTTTTTTGTTTTGACATTATTTAATGAGTGAGTGTATTTAACATAGATGTCAATCAACCATAAGGCCCTTTATTTATTTTAGTTTTATTGTGAATGTGCACTTTAATCAGTTTCTAAGACCAATCAGAACTAAGCAATGAGGGTATAGTTTCTTGCTCAACGAAACAACGGGAGCGTTTGATGGTGTTCAAACTCACAACTGACCGATTACGAGTCACACATGGTACTTACTTCCCCTCTAGTGAAATATTTGCATATTAATTCAAGGCAAGAAAGTTTGACTGGTTGAACTGTATGTAGAGTGCTTTCGAGTTCAGGATGAGTGGAATTTTTAAGATCTATAATGCTTTTTTCCCTAGCATACCTTATCATGAGCTGGAAAAGTTTAGATTTTGCATTTGCACAGTTCAGATTATTTCAAGCAAAGGTACCAGTATATCAATCGATACCTATAAAAAAAGAGATTTGTACCTTGCATGACAGTTAGTGCAAACTTAAATTCATCTATTAATGCACTCATATTTGTTTTTCAGTTTACAAGAAACAGTTGAGCTTCGTCAGACTGTGATGGAAGAAAACGAAGAACTGAAATCCAAGCTTCTACAATGCCAAGAATTGAAGTCGGAACAAAACTGTAAAATTGTGAATCTAGAGAAAGAATATTCCAACTTAGAAAAACAAGCGACTGAATATGAAAACATGGTGAGAACATCAATTTTCCTTTTTTTGAAGAAGGCTTACAGTTATGCAAATAATGAGTAGATTTAGCTTTGGTTTAGCACTTCTTTAAATCTTACCAAAGACCTACGAAGTGTACTGTTGTCTAATTTTTCATTAAATGACTGCGATTGATCCTGCCCAAACAGTTTTACTATATCAATCAATTATTAAACAGTTTTTAGCCGGATTTTTCTAAGAAAAATGTCTACGTATAGATTGTGTAAACCCGGGCGTCCGGTGTTGTTAACAATTGCCGTTAAAGTTTCACTTTCCTCTAAAAACTTTTTCATTAGTCAACTGATTTACTTCATACTCACACACATTGTTACTTAAGTCTAGACCTTTTCACAAACATGCAGCATTATGACCTTGACCTTCAGATGACCTAGACATTTAATGGTGTTCTTTAATAACTTTATCAGAAAACATTTGGTCCTGACATGTACATATTCAACAAGAATAAAAACCTCACTCAACCAAAAAGCTCAATAAACTGATCATTTCAGCTGGTCCCAAGGGTATTTGGTTTGGTATGGTTTGCATTGTACTAAAAAACATTCATTTGTGTTGAAAAAATAGGAGATTTTTTTTTAATCCGGCTTTAATGCAGGATCCACATTTCCCTCTTGTTAATCCCTTGCTATAACTTACGTATGCATTGATGGATTACCATCTAACTTGGTACAAATGATGTCCTCATTGAGACGATGCACAGTGACCTTGACCTGGATCCATACATCAAAGGTCAATGTCACATAACACATTTAAAGGTCAGACTACACTTTCATGTGTCCGCGCTATAACAACGTATGCATTGATGGATTACCATCTAACTTGGTACAAATGATACCTCATTGAGACGATGTGCAGTGACCTTGACCCTGATCCATACCTCAAAGGTCAAGGTCACACAACATATCTAAAGGTTAGAGTTCACATGCTCGTGTCCATATATCCAAAAGTATTTACGTTACCGATCAAGCCATTTGTATTTCCTATTTTCCCATTCTTGACCAGTGGTAGTGTACAATTTTGGTATAATTTTAAATATTGTCGACTTTTTACCATGGTCACCATAGACAAATGTGCCAAAACTGTTTCCGATCAATAATTGAGAACGCCTTGACCTACCTTCTTCAAACTCGGTCCACACATCTATCCTGGGTAGCAGAAACCCCCTTTTGATTTTGGGGTCACTGGCTCAAAGGTCAAAGTCACCAGGGTCAAATGTTCCAAAACCATTTCCGATTGTTTCAGTAACAATTTCCCAATATGAATTTTTTCTTCATACATTTGTGCAAATTATTTTGAACTGACTTATCCAGTTGTACAAAACGTCTGTGTGACAAAAAAAGCTTTAGGGGACATAATGTTTTACGAACATCTTTTGTTAACAATTGACTTCCAGATATGTGCATCCTTTATAATTAGGGTATATCATCTGAGGGTTACTACCTGAGAAATAAGCAATAGATTAATGAGAAAATCTTGGAAGACGGTACATTTATTTTGGTGACTTTGATTTTGTTAATTTTCACACATTATTAATGGAGGAAGATGTCCCTGGATAACTTTAAGTCATATATTTTACCTTACTTTTTGACGTTGGCAATGTTTGATAATTGGATGTAATTTGTTGGTTAAATTCTGACTTACATCTGTATTTTCAAGGCTAAACACTCATTGGGTACAGCATAAGTACGGTATCAAGCAATGATCGTTTGTCCGTGCAAAGGTGTTGGGTGTCCTACAAAATACATTCACAAGTCAATGCCTGTGACAGACTAAATCTTTTTCTAGTCACAATTTATGCACAAGATGATGATCCTTAAGCCATGGAGGGTAAAACATGAGGTCAAGCACAAATGTTAGAATTCTCTAAATAGACAAAGAACTAAACTATTTTTCTGGACCAGTAAAGGTTGGCTGTTTTTCTGGATCTGTGAAGACAAAACAATGTTACCTTAAAGTTTCATTTTTGGGGACAAGTGTATAGTTAATTAAGCCTTGCTACTGATTGTTTAAGTACATTGACTCTGAGGATATTTGTTGGTTTCGATGGAACATCAACTGGAAAATATACTTTTCTTTTGATGACAAGTGAAAATTCAATCTTCCATCAAAATCGACTGATATTCTTATTATTTGATGTCTTTTTGAAGAATTAAACATTATTTTGACCTATAACAACTCAAGTGTCTCATTTACTTCCTGGTGCCTCTGTAGCAGCTTTACAACAATATAGATTTTCAACTGCAACTGCACGCTGACAAAATAGTGGGAACTCTTACCAATTTATTGAGACAATCTAATTATTGTTTCACATTAAATGATTAATTTTTTGTTGTTGTTTTTCTCTCAAAATAATGTCGTAGCAATCGAAACAGTGAAAAATATCTTTTTTTATTCCATAAATCTCTACAAACTCCTGGAAAGCATCAAATAAATATGTTCTCTTTTTATTTGTTTCAGTGGCAGAAAGCGACATCTGAGTTAGAAGAGACGATGGCAGAGTTACATATGATGCAAGCAACATGTCTACAACACGA
>ENA-OREC01000120-OREC01000120.1-marine-metagenome-genome-assembly--contig:-NODE-120-length-21291-cov-14.911238_pt1 | contig 21291 bp, 4 predicted proteins | sample MGYA00248626_ERZ508543 | MGnify/ENA primary metagenome ERZ508543 (study PRJEB26211, sample SAMN05518279) | marine metagenome | isolation source: Puget Sound, Washington, USA | host: Bankia setacea...
TATATACGAGTTACACAGGTTCAGTATATATATACGAGTTACACAGGTTCAGTATATATATACGAGTTACACAGGTTCAGCACAGAATAGTACTCCCGTAAAAGTTATATATCTGATATTTTAATCCATGTAAAAGTATTCTGTTGTTTTTCCTTATTGCTCATGGTTATTTTACCCATTTAACTTTGTTTTCTCTTCAACATGTGTTGTATACTTAAGGTCAGTAACTAAAGTGGACATCATTTTATAATTTTTTGTTAACTCCATTGGAACTGAGTAGTCTTGTAACATGATCCATGTGAAGTTACAGTATACATCGTACCATAGCACTGTTTTAATTGAAATCAATAATTGAACAATTGTCTTCTGTGAAATCTTAGAAGAGTTTTCAAATTCCGGCTACTAAATCATGTCAAGGTAAACAGTACTTTGGCTATATATACATACATATAATGTCAAGATAGAATATTTCTTTGGGTACAAAAGACAGGCTATCTGGTTATCTTAGATACATTTAATGGCAGAAAGTTGAAAAACCAGGTGTAGAGTAATTCTCAATTTATGACCACAAAAGAACGATTTTATTGAATGACTGTCTTAAGTATATTGACAGTTGTCTGCAAACTGTTGTATTTATATATAGGAACAATGTATACAGGCAGTTGCATGCAATAGTCTTAAGTTCACAATTGACTTGCAACTGTTCTAGAGCTTAAACATGTTGAGGGGTGAATGTAAAAGGGTTCTTATAATCTACTTCTTTATTATCTAGCAATTAGATCTGTTATAATGCTATCACCCTTAAATAGTTTCAATCACACATTATCACACATTATATATCTGTACATGTGGTACTTTAACTCTGACTTACACGTTACAATGTATCAATATAGGCTAGTGTATATAACTGTACAAGTACACTAAATGGTTCATTAGACTGCTCAATGATTCTATATAATGTTATGTCTGCTCATTTAACGACCTCGGCAATGTTCAGTTATAGTAAATAATAGATTAAATGAGAGTCCCTGGTTGTTAGCACTGTCAACAAACAGGATTGACCTATTCCCATGTGCACACTTGCAGTTCCTTCTGGTTGAGTATTAGACATTCTAAAAGCTTTATTAGTCTGCTATATATATGTGCTGCGTTCACTTTCTGTGTAACATTGTTTTTACCTTTCAGTATTTTTTAAACTAAAGTTTTAGGACGCTTAAAGCTCAGTGGATAAAGTATAAACAGAAAATAGTAACAACACAACATAAGCACTTCATTTGCACAATGGTAGATTTGCTGTATTTAAATACCCTCACTTCTAAATGGCAATCTGCTTAATTACTTTGGGTACGTTAAACACTCAGAATCCCTGATTAACTTGAATCCCTGAGTAATTTCTAAGCAATGTATGATTTGTATTTATAGCTTCAGAGAGAAATTTTTATTTTACATCAAAGGGCTTTAGTTTGAATTGAATTGATGATGTTGTAAACATGGTAAACAAACTCACACAGAATTCACTTGACCATATTATCTTTGCATAAATTTACAAATTTTCTTAAAAAGTACGGTGACCTCATATAACTCCAATAAACCAGTGCTTTAATTTGTCCTTGTTTTGTTTGTTATATTAAATGTATGCTATATTTAAATTTCCTATATGACATCGTGATTCCTGGAAATTACATGTTATTATCTTGTCTCACAGAATATATGAGTGGCTTGATATATCCTAAGTGTTATGCAACTCAGCAGTTATTTTTAGGTCTTAAGGTAAACAAATGTAACTGTATACTTCTGTCTGATCTAGTTACAACTGTTTTGCTTTAAAGTCATAACAATTCATGGACAATTATTCATATAGTCCATGAGAAAAATGCAGATGTAATAACTATTGATTTGTGCAGAACTGAATTATGTAGAGAAAAAATATGTAAATACTAAGTAAGGTTGTTAGGAAAGTAAGGAAACAAACCCCAAACTGTTAAACATGTACCACTCATCTGTAGGTTAGTTGAATATCCATGCATGTTAATGTATCAATTACTGCCCAACGTATCATTTAGTTAAGTATTATACTAACCTATGTATTGTGTTATACATATGTGTATTGAATTTAGGTCTCCTGGGACTTTGATTAAAACAAATACATTAACATTAACTAAACTTCGATCATGTCATGGCCTCTTTTTTCTGTTTTCAGGTAAGTGCTATGGTGTTTTGCTGTATGACATCACTACTAAAGATGTGATGTCATTATGATGTAATTGGTGACATCAGAATTTCCTAGAACAAGCTTTTACCATGTCCACAATTCAACACTCAGGTAAAAGGCTGTAATACACTGTACATATAGCTACATGTATACCAGCTTAAGAACATGCTTGTATTCTGGAGAAGGTTTGGAAAAGAATAGATGAAATATGTAATGTGAAACAACTCATCTAATATTGTCTTTAGGTGTGACCATATTGGTGCTTGATATATAACCAACAGTTTATATGCCTCACAGTTGTCATCTTACATGTCCTTTATCAAATGTTCATGACACCTTGACACACAATAGACTGTTACACAGGTTCCTTATAGTTTGAAAAATTAGACATTTGCCAATTGAACTTCTAGCGTTGACTTTTTAAGGAGCTTTTTCGTAGGAATTTGTAAACGATAATTATTACTTCATCTAATGATATAATTATATAGGATTCATTTTGATGATACTTGTGTATTTGATTTGTAAGATGAAAACAATTAGTAGGACCCTTTCACTGTAAACTAGTGGCACCATTATAAGGATGTTATCTTTAATGTTATATTTTTTTTATTGCTCATCATCAAAAGTGCTGTAAGATATTTGATTTTCAAAACTGAGTGCTGACCTTGACAAAGACAATAACAATGGAACCATGCGAAATCTTTAGTCTCACAGAAAACAACATCATTCGTTCAACCGCAGACAAAACAGTGAAATTTGGCATGTAATTTATTTCCCATATCCCAGTGATTATCTCCTCCCCCATTGTCTGTAATCAGTGTCAACAGGCTGAATATTTGCTATTTTATAACCAATGATATTTTCGAACAAAAAAAAATGTTGTAGAAAAGGGCAGTGTATTGATTTCTGTTCCGCCATTCTTAGCATTTCAAGTACATCTACAAGCACATTTTAACAATGCTGTCAGAACCAGAAAGTAATTGTTTGGAATAAAAATGTCTTTTGATTATTTTTCTTCTGTAAGACAAGATTGATCAGGTTTCGGAAGAACTGGATTATTTTCAATAGAAAATGTTAAACAGATACGAAGGAGTTATGGCGGAAAATTCATCATATGTCTGGAACTGTGAAGTTTTTAAACATTACTTTAGATTTTCTGGAAAGAGATGCATCTGTGCCATGCGTCTGCTAGAAAAGTATAATTTTGCAAGGTTTTAAAGAAATCTGTACATGACATGTAATTACAGTGCACTTAAACAACAAACAGTTTGACATGACTTCAACCCCAACACTGGGTAAAGAAATTCAAACAAATAGGTCTAAATTTGAAGACAAATTGATTGAATTTGATTATCTTTTAGTCTAGAAAACTACTTTTATGGTAAGGAGCATGCAATTTTCTCAAATGTACCCATTGACTATTATAAGTCACACTGTTAGTACTGAACCCAGAACTCAGTGCAAACACTTCCTAGCAATAAATGAGACACAGGCAGAGTTAGAACCAGTTGGCGCCAAACCTATAATTCTGTGTAAGTTAAGTCCTTTTTGTAACTAACAGCCCTTTTATGTAAATTAGATATTAGCTCTTAAGCTGCAGCTGCAACATCAGCAACTTTAAAAGTCTGTTTAATCTGTTTCTGTCAGGAAAGAAAGAACAGAAATTAAAAGAGAAGCTGATTTCTTAAAAGCTATTATACATGTATAAGGATAACATACAAAAGGTGTAAGGTAATATATTCACGTCAGTTCTTGCACACTACTAAGTATCTGGTATGTAATTAGTTTTTACCATAGTTATATGTATTGCCAGCTTTAGGTTCATTTAGCAATGTTTAAAAGTTTTTCAATTTAAGAGGGTTCTATGGTCACAAGTTCTTTAGTTTCACTATGAGACAGATTCAAACGGTCCAAGCTACAGCTATAGGATAAACAAGAGACCATGTAAATTGTTAATGATGTGAATAATTGACACATATCATTCTGTCAAATGGGTTTCATATGTTCTATCCACCTCCAGCCATTATTATCTCTCCTTCCCCTCCTTGATTTCTCCATTATTTGGCCCCATATTTTATCCTGGCCCCATATTTTACATTTGACTTTTCGGAAATTCCCATTGCTATGACGACATGGGGGCTGCATCCATCACCACTGTTCCCCCAATTATTGGTAGAAATATTATTGAAATTAATGATAATGTCTGAGGAAAGCTGGAACCCGGTAATTGATTTATGTCCCCTTATGGGTTCCCTGGTTGATATAATAATTGGTCACTTTGGTCAGAAAGGGTCAGTGAGAGATAGGGACACTGTACGTGACTGGAACAACTAAATGAGCTGAATGAAAAGATTGTGGTTGCCCATAGAAATAATTGATTGCATTACTGACCCATGTGCATATGTTGGGTTAGAAACTTCATATGAAACTGTTTATGAGTAATGCTCTATGACTTTATCATGTGTTGAGTTATTATTGAAATAAGGCCAGATTAAAATTTTAAAAATGTGGCTAGATTTTTCGCCATGTAGGCATATATAGTGCTTTATAATTAAGGCCTATTAGATATTCTAAGATAGTCTTATTTTTATACTAGACAATTTATGGTGTGCAAAGTATTTAAATTATAAAAGGTATGAATATTAAAAGATTAAATCATTTATTTTATTATTATCTTCGTCAACTCCTATATGCCATACTTATTGGAACATAGATCTTATTAATTGACTCGGGATTTCGTAACTAGACGTTATCTTTCATAATTACAAAACTTGATATATGTCTGCTGCTAAATGTCTATACTGCTTCTTCCTTTAGATAAATGAATCTATAAGGAAGTACAGCAGAAGATTTATAAAGGTTCTATGAAAAAGACTATTATAAGAAGAGCATTATTTAGTGTATAGGTAGTTGTGCCATCAGCTACCATGTGTCATGTGTTCTGAGATACAGGGGACTCTCTTTATGGTGTTAGCTTGTTATTACTGAACAGACATCATGCTTATGACATGCAATTGAAGTACTTTTAAACAACAACAAACAGATGTATTTGGGGTATATATAAAGGACTTTTAGGTATCACGCAGTTAGTCTGACAGTCTGTTTATATTTCTCATAAGCGCAACTCCTTCTTTAATGGATGAAGTGATACTGATAAAACGTTACACAAAGGAAGTGAGACTGGAGGAAGACAATCCCAGTCCGAACTCTTTCAAGGGAGATAATAAGTAGTCTTGCCAGGGATATCCCTCTGTGCTCTGACTCACAGTTGCAATACATGTTTGACTTTTGTTTTTCTAAACCTCTGATTCAGTTTCCTATGAGAATGGTTCAGCATTTGACAAATTGAACTTGGCAGACCAGTCACCTGAAGACCATTTACCTATGGGGTGTGCTTACCATCCTATAACTTAAATGTCTTTATCCCCCCAGGTACCATCTGAGTAAGCTGCTGAGCACCATCACACATCTAAGGGAAGAAAGCTCAATTAGGCCCTATTAACACAGTAGGGCACACTATTTAAGTGAACTCTAGCTCAGTATGGCAAGATGTTTTACAATTTTTTGTAAACAATAGATTACCAAAGACACAAGACACACTTCCAGTAAATTGTCACATTATAGCTGAAAAGGTATACACTCACTGTAGGGTACAGTCTTTTAGTGAACAGTTAATAAAACAGCAGACAATACATTATGGTCACAGTAGGATGGGATGTTTGAGTGAGTGATAAATAACTGAAAGAAAGCATAATACAGTCACCATGGGGTCGTGATCTTTTAGTGAAACTGTCAATAACCCCAGACAAGGTATATGTGAAAGTACTGGATAATGGGAGATGGCAGATGAAGTAGGAAGAAAATAAGAAAAAAAATCTATGTTTCTCTGTGCAGCAGTTATGTATAAATCAAAGACATTCCTGGTATTATCAGCCATTATTTAGGTACTATCACCAACAGGGGAGTCAATTATGCCGAGTTCGCGAATTATGTGTAAGGAGTGATGAATTTGAACAAAAACAATGATCCTGTAATGTTCTGGTGAAGAGCAATGGACGGGGATGAAAGCTATTTGGTGCAATTTTTGAAAATGAGACAATGATTATTACTGTCTTTTGTTTCGTTGTGTTTAAGACTTTCCATGGAAATTGTTTCATGCCATGCTGTTGTTTTTGGTTAAAGGAATTGTGTCCATAGGGTTTAGTCTCAGGAAAACGGTTGTTAGACGCTGCTTTCAGAAATGTTTGAAGAATAATAAAAGTATGAGATTAGAATTGGGTTATTTTTGGTCAACATTGAAATAACTTCTTTTGGAGTTGCAATGCTTCCTGGAAAGTATATTAATTATAATAAAATGTCATCTTCGGAACAAAAAAAAAGGCAAATGTTCAGCAACACATATAAAGAGCACAGAATTGTTGCCATTACACAGAGACTTCCAATACAAGAATAACCTTGAAAACCCTAATGACTACTGTGGCCCTATAAGACTTACACAATTGAACCTAGGAGAAAGATGCTGGTATGCTGTATACATGAAATTCATTTCTAATGGCATGCTTCTATTAAGTCCATTTTTTTAAGCTTTTTTTGTATTTCTGCAACTTGAAAAAATGACATTCCCTAAGTTTGAATCACAACAAGGGAGTTAAAATATATACTGAATGAACTCGAAACTTTGTCATCTGTATTCTATCATGGGATGTCTGTTAAGTTTTGTAATAAAATAGAAAAAGAGTTTATTTCTTTATTCGGGATTCTAAATCATTTATTATAACTTGTAATATTTACCATGTTCTACATCGAAGGTTTTGGCATTGAAATACACAAATTGAGTTCCAGGAGTGAAAGAGAGATAGGTTTCATAAGCACTAATGAGACTTAGAAGCTGGTATGACTATTAACTATAAGTCTGTCCTTTAGTTCATCTCTGACAATCATAACACATTCATTTAGAAGGAACTCAAGAACACAAGAAATTAAAATTGATTAGACAAATTACAATTGGTTAAACAAAGAGCCAGATGCAAACCCTGATGAGAGATCTAAAGTAACCGGAGATGTCATCCTGACAAGCCCATCAGAAAATGAACAGATATTCAACCAGAAACCTCTCAGTGTTTGATGTAAGGCTGATTTCTGCCAATGGTGATAAAAACCCTGGCTGGGGCATCATGGATCATCTTGGTCGCAGCCGTAAAATAGGGGTCATAAATTCACGTCTTCAATTTAGTTTTACGAGTTTGAGAGTTGTAGAAATGCAATGACGTGTGTCAGATTCTGCTGTAAAACCATCATAACTCTAATCTTAGGGGTTGGTGCATAGGAAAAAGGCAAGTTTGTGGGATTCAGTGAGCTTTAGGGTTTGTATCATAAGAAGTGTTGATGTCTTGTGTGTGTAGTGCTGTATATTCTGCAGTAAAAGCATCACAACTATAATCATGGAGGTGAATGCATCCAGAAAGGGAATTCTTGGGGCTTCAAACTGTATAATTAGGTTGTGATTTTGAAAAACGAGAACTGCTACTGTACGGTTTAGGTTTGTGTGCGCAGTTTTATATGTTTTGCAGTAAAAGGAAAATTCTCTAATCATAGAAATAAAACAAAGAGAAAGGTCATTTTCAGGGCTTCAACTTTTATAAGTCATTTGATGCACAACTAAAGGGTAGTTTCATTTGCAGTTAACCCTAATCATAGTGAAATGTAAACAAAAACTAAATTGCCTGGAGCTTTAGTACTTTGTTTTTGACATAAAGGATACTTGGTGACTTATAAGCATTAGTTAAATCATAACTAGCAGTAAAACCTTCTTAATTATATAATGGGCTATGCATAGAGAATGAGCAATTTTCTGAGTTTAGCCTTTCTTGTTAATTTGGCGCTCAAGACAGCTTGCAGTAAAAACATTGAACATTGTGAAAAGAGAGTTTGTATGCCAATGAAGTCATTATAAGTTGTTAATCTATGCTCTTGTTTGGTTTAAACTTGTAATAGATGCACGATTTTGAAAGAAAACAAATCCTTCATATGTGCCATATATAGCTTAATGAAGTGGTTAGTTAGTATCAGTGAATGTCATTGGACCGATGCAGGTTAGGGTGCAGTTAAATGTTAGTGTGTCTCAACGATGGTTATAAATGCATTGAGGTTTTATGATTTTAAAGATTATTCCCTGAATCCCACATATTCTCTCTGCAAACACAGACTGGTGTTATTGCGAGGAGGTACTGTTGGATTAATTTGATCTGCAGTATTATACCTAACCATTACACAGTCACTGTACCAGGTTTTGTCTACTGGAATATAGTACACATACAGCATTCTCTAAACATGACCCATTTGTACATATAGAAAAGCTCAATATTATCACACACAAAAATAAAGTAATAGGTTCTCATTTTTCCTATTTTCCAAATCATTGTTGTCAATATTTAAGATTTGTCGAAAATTCAAATTTGAATATTGATAATCTGCTCTATGACAAAACCAAACTTCGTACAATACAAATGCTATTTTAATAGAGTAAGGTGAAAGGTTACTATGACAATGCACACACTCACACAAACTGACTCATTGTCATCCTGGTATTGTGAAATGAACAGTGACCAAGCACCAAAGTCCAGCATTCTACTGCCATGACTACATGTATAATTAATTGCCAATTAAAACTGTTTTTTACCCGGGAGGAGACCGTGTCACCACTGCAGTCATTCTAGCTCTATGTTAAAGCACAACCCTGACATGTTTTCCCAGACAGACTTTGAAAGAATCAAGAAAACTGACAATACATGTATAAGGATGAAGGATATCCATGGAAGAGAATTGGTCAATTGTGACATTCATGTCTTTGATAGACTAGTTCAATGTATTTCTCCAGAGAAAAAGGTGTCAAAATACCCTTCATCTTTCCTGTGCAGTTAAACCAATTTTGATGTTGATTCCAAATCTTGCTCAAATCTGAACTGAATTCTCTGATGGCCTATTACTAGGGACACTTCACTTTTCTTTGTGCAGCGTTGATGTATTTTTCTGTGTCACAGTGATAGTCTTTTTTGTTCGTCAAGACTGCGAGAGATTGTCGAGGGATTTCCCATGGAGTATATGATGTCTGGTGGACTAAGCTCTTTATACAATGGAGGGAAAAGATCTACATGACATCTACAAAGTTTCAGTGTATAAAACATGTCTGATAAAGTAATTTACATTAGCCTTCCTTGACATTTTTTTTCATTGAATGTTAACAAACTCCAGTACTTTGCGATCTAACCTTCTAGAGACTTTTTGATACATTTGACTTACAGGTTCAAATTATTAAAGCTTTAATAGCTAATATCACAACTGATGTGTTACAAGATGCAAGGTAACGTAACAAGACACAACATGGCATAATGTAAGGAAAGGATACAAAACAACACTCAGCTCATATAGAATGTTATTTTACAAAAGTCAAGTAAAACAAATAATAACACAAATGCACGTAACAGGTCGGAAACATACAGCTTCACCCTTGAAACATTTTACATTTATAAATCAATTTAATCAGCTATACAATAATATTTTATAGTTTGACACAGAGTATCTAAAGTCTATCATGATTGATAATTGAAACCAAACACCAAGGGAGATAAGTGTAGACATCAGAGCCTCAAATCTAATTAAACTGAGTCTTATTAAAAAAAAAAAATGTAATCATATTGTGAGGGGGAAAAACGCATTAATAAGCAACTTTTGACATTGCTCTAATTGGCACACACGGAAGTTTTTGTTTTATAATTTGCCAAAGAATGAGAAAAGTAACCAGAGACATTTAGGAAGTTTTAAAATATAAATGAGCGATTTGCTGTGAGTTTTAGTCATGAGAAGGATTGTCTCGTAATTAAGTTATTCAAATATGTCGAGAGCTGAGTTGAGTTAGGGCCAAAGATAATTGTTAAAGAACATGATCCTGAAAAAAGGGGCCTCCATTGTTAGTACCTTCAAAATGTTATTAGATCTTTTAATGGGAATTCCCTTGTCTATGATATATACAGTGTAATATGAACAGGGAAATAACATTTTGTTCAAGTTTATATGAAGAGCTATCTCAACTTACTATTTGGAACTCAAGTTGGTCTAAAGGTGATTGTCTCTTAACAACTCCATCAGGAATTCCATTTTGTACATGCTTGTGACTTTAATTAGATTATAATCTCTACATGAATTGAATCCAATACTGAGTAGACGATGTGGTGTTGTTTGAATCATTGACCAGTGCTCTTTGACTTTTTGACCCGAATTGATTGACTTTAGTGACTGCTGCTGTTTGATTCAGTGACCAATGCTGTTTGACTCAGTGACCGATGCTGTTTGACTCAGTGACCAGTGTTGTTTGACTCATTGACTGGTGCTGTTTGACTCAGTGATCGGTACTGTTTGACTCAGTGACTGCTGTTTGACCCAGTAACCAGTGTTGTTTGTCTCAGTGACCAGTGTTGTTTGCCTCAGTGACCAATGTTCTTTGGCTCATTGACCAGTGCTGTTTGACTCTGTAACTGGTGCTGTTTGACTCTGTAACTGGTGCTGTTTGACCCATTAACCGGTGCTACTCAGTGACCGGGACTGTTTGACTCACTGACCGCAGGAATGTCATTAGATCCTTGTATTTGTATATATCAGTAGTCTCCAGAGCTTTGATAATAAGGAAATATAATGTGCTTTGAAGTGTTATAATTGTTGTAAATAGGAGATGTATTACTTGATGTATGAATAATTACTCATGCAACAGAGTCAGGCCATATTAGTCTTTATTTTCTTTCTCAGATTTAAGGAAAAATGCATTTTTTGTGTATATGTAAGGAAAACAGCATGAATTTAAAATTGCACGGACACCAAGTTAAACAGTTTCAAACCAAATAGGCTTACAGCTCATCAACATAATTGTATCATTTTAGTTTCTAGCAAATAGCCTATGTCTGATACAGCTCTGATAGTCTTCACACAAGAAGCTCAGTAATATATTAAATGGACTTTCTCAGCACACACTCTCAGTGCATGACATTAGTAATCAAATGTAAGTTTCAATGAGTCATCTATGTCTATTGACTATAGTGTTTGTTTACTTAGATGTTTCCACGACAACAAGCAGGTGCTCATGGTAAAATTGTCATGGTGATTAAAGTTGTTTAGGTAAAGAAGGTATAGAGTGCATTTGCGAGATGGTCTGTCTGGGAGGACTTAAGTTTGATTCCACAGTGCTTTGTTTCATCAATAATCCTAGGTGTACTATTTGTTCTTACACAGTATGGTGAACTGTTCTACCTTTGGTCAGTTTATCATACTTGGGAGAGATACATGTATCAGTCCAAGGACACGGACATGAAATGACACCCAGAAAAATAAAAGAATTCAATATTTCAGGGCAGTGGATCTGCAACAACATAGCATATAAACCCTGTCCCTGCAAAACATATTGATGCTTTTTATGCTGTCTTCATTCATTTGTGATTTGCAAACGTAAAAAGCCTTGAACATTCTTTCAAACAGATAATGGCTGAGATTAGATTCTAGCTGGGACTGCTTCTCTTCTATGATATGCTAAATGAGTTGAGACTTAATTAATAATTTACACAACTGATAAGATTAGTGGATGAGTTTGTATTTTTCACTTTGGCTGGAATTGGGAAAGGTGTTTCTGTATTAATGAGCTAATTTGTATTCATTCTAGAGAGACATTGTTCAGATAAACGTTGCTGATGTGGTTCAAGAAACTAACTACCTGAATTGTTTACAAGTTTGATGAAGTATTTTGGCTCTTTTTTTTTACTTTACCAAAACTTATGGCTTAACATTTAATTAACGTCTTACACATATCTTACATCTGACTTAAACTATAAGAGGTTTAAAAGAATAGAGTTTAATTAGTATCATTAAAACAAGGGTCTTTCAAATTAAGCTTAATGAAGGGTCGTTACGTGAATCACTTATTAAGAGTCTCAGACATTAGATTATTATTCAGTAATTTAGTGAACAAGTTTCGGAATTGGCTGAATATATACAAGGTTACTTAATAAGAAAATCAAGAAGAAACAAAAAGTTCTACAAGTACATTTCCATCCAAAGTTTAAATAGCTTAACATGTTTATATGTCTTGCTCAAATGATGGATTGGCTATCAAGGGCACTTTTTGTCAGATATGAGGTCAATTTTTACAACAAAACTATAAATATGTGCACTGTAACTTACTTGGGAGCACCAAGATAAGAGAGATATGAGGCTGAGATTGGTGTCCTCTGTAATGACCCCAGATGACTTCTCACTTACTAACAAGACCAGTAGGAATTCTCCACACCGTGCTATATTGGGTTCATGTTACAGTTTATATGGGGCTCTAAAACTCACACTTGATGAGTAGTACTTTAATTGAAGGCCACTTTGCTACAATGCTTAACTCTCGCTCACCTACTAACTGTAGAAGCATAGTGATGTACATGGTCAGTGTTTATGGCTGGCATTATTACAGACTATGGCATGCTAATAGAGCTATAACCACACATTAACACTTGGTTCTAATGACTCTTGGTGTGTGTGGGGTGATGGAAAGGGATCCTTTGAGGATAGCTGTGACTGAGATTTTACCATCAGTGTCAGTGCAAAGTTCTCTGTAATCAAAGTTGACAACACGTACACAACATCAGAAAGATCCTGCTGACTGCCGATTACCTTTTCTACCTTTGAAACTTAATTAGATTGCTGATAAACTGACAGTAAACCCAGTGCGCAGCGGAAACCAAAAAAAGAAGGGTCTATGATACTTTGACATGCACATGTCTTTCTCCAGTACTAAAGATGAAATGTGGAAATAGTGCCAGTCGTTGCTAAATTACTACGAACATGCAGGGCCAAATGCATTAAAAGCGAGAAAAAGAGAGAAGAATTTAAAAACAAACCGCAGGCAATTCCAGATTTTTTCATTGATGTTTGTTGGTCTTTCATGACTGATAATGGTATTGTCATGCGTAATTTTGTGTTTTCATGATTTTCTGATTAAGAGACTTGTAAGAGACATCAGAAGTTTGTAGCTTTAGTACTTTTAGATGGTGTACTTTTAAAGTCTATAAATAGATCAATGTGGCAAATATTCAAGCAAATTAGTGTATTACTTATTTATGAATGACAAGAAAGTAAGGTGTTACGCATAGAATAAATTACTTAGTCTGTTACTTACACTGCTTTCTTTATATTATGATGATGCTTAGTTTGGTTAAAGAAAGCTTAAACAATTTCTGAAAACTGAAAAGAAATTTTATCCAAAATAATTGGAAGACAATTTATCCAACGAAGGTCGCGAGCCCACACCCTACGTTTCCCATTGAATTAAATTAAAAAATCTCTCAATTTAAAATGCAAAATGTATCAGACAACAAAAACAATAGAAAAACACCAGCTCAATTTCGAGCAACATTTTTTGATGTGTTTTTTTACATCTGTGGGTGGCCTTGACGACTAAAACCAATTAAACTAATTAATCAATTACTACAATGGACCGGAATGCTGGTATGAGACAAGGACACAACTCGTTATTCTCCCTTGCTATTTCTTGGTTAAAAAAATGTTCTGCCGTAAAAATAATTCCTGTTGTGTTTTTTCGGCACCAGGATCCTAGGAATTTCCCCCAGTACATATTGTCCATATGCCTTAACAGCATAATTCACTCAAATTGCAGGGAAAAATGGACATTTTATTATTGTGCATTGGTCTAGGACAGAGTTTAAATAGCAATAAAAATATGGAAGAGTTGAGACAACCGACCACAATGTAATGAAATAACTTCAGCAACAATTTTACAAATGCTGTGACATAACTTGTGTATTGTAGCCTGAAGATGGAGTGGGGAAATATCCTAAGTGTTATGTGTACAATGGAGTAGTAATATCAGTTTGACTTTCATTTCTCGATGTCATAAATGTTCAACATTTTTAGTCACTAAAAGTCAATTTGTATCACAGTGCTGCAGTACCACAAACACTTTGCTGCTGTTTTTGTTCCATCTGTGCCGTCTCCAATGTGATAGACTGGTTTTTATGTAATAATGGATGGCATGACTGGTTTTTCATTACTCACTGTGCGCAAAAACAATATGTGAAAAAGGCAGTTGTAGGATATGGTAAAGGATATGGTGTAATTTGGAAGAAAAGTAGCCGTTTCATTCATCGTCTTTTCATAAGTCAGTTTTAAAAAATTGTCAAATTACAAAACCGAACATGAATATGTCAATCAGTTACAATACATGCTTGCATTAAAATAAACAACTAATCAACAACCATTGATAAACTAGAAACAAAACCCAATGGTTGATATAATTAAGCTATTAACCAAGCTAAAAATGCTTTGCAGGTATAAATGGCAGAAACAGACATAGTTGTGTAAACAAAAGCAGATTTGTGTTCCAAACCAGTTTAAGCATGAAATATTCACACAGGAGCCTTTCTTAAAGACTTAGATTTAATAGCAGAAATTAGCACTGATTGCTAAAGTTCCTGGACACAACCATAATGAATTAATTTGAAGTCTAGCTAATCCAGGGAAAGATCTTGCAACAGTATTTGTGTTCCTTGAAACATAGGTTATCAGTTTTGAACCTGGTCATATTTCATAGTCAAGTCAAATACTACATTTATGAAGCTTATCTACAGAGTTGTCGGTGTGGGGTACTTACTTTTACAAACATTGTTGAGCCGTCTGTAACCTTCTTTGACAGCTTTTGAGTTATACAGTGGCAAGTGATACCATCTAGCAAACCGATCTGTAAATGAAAAACAAACACTGAGTTTCTCAATCACACATAACTGGCACTGTTTAACTTGGCGCAGGACCACGGTATGTACAGGGTTTACCACTCGTATCCACACTATCAAAATACAAATATTGAAAATCAAAATACAAATATTGAAAATCAAAATACAAATATTGAAAATCAAAATACAAATATTGAAAATCAAAATACAAACAAGAAAAATACTAACACAAACACACAAAAAATGAAATGTAAACAAGAAGACATATGGCTAAATTTGTCCAAGTATCAAAATTGTACAGTGGCACGCTTTTATATCGAAAAGAAACATCAAAATTATAGTTTCAAAGTTAACATCCCCTGGTAAAAATGTTTTATAATGGTTTCTGAACATATGGTTGTCAAATCAGAATAGTTTTGTTGCTTTCAGGAATAAAGTTGGAAGGATTATAGAAACTATAGAAAACCTGCGAGTTTCTTTATTTGTTTGTTTTTTTACCATATTTAACGAGGAGGCTTATTTGACATTTAAGTCAATCTTCCATAAGGCCCTCAATTTATTTTAGTTTGATTGTGATATCACGCTCGAATCCGTTCCCGAACCAACCAGTACTAAGTGTTATCAGCCAAGTGTTATAGTTGTAAAGTACATGGCACACAATCAGGGCCCAATTTCGTAAAGCTTATCCGGCTTAGATTTAATCCAATATATTTCATGCAAAATTTAACATATATTTCAAACAATTTTATCAGGAATGTTTAAAGCAGAATATATAGTCGACATAGACTTGCTTAATATAATATCTTTTCCATCAATGCAAGTTTTTACTTCCAATTCTGCCTTCTGAATTGTTAAGCAAAGTCTTCCTCTTGTTCATGTTTTAGTCAGGTAAAGCAAGCTTATTATTTAGGAATATATAGGACTTGTAGCACAGATTTATATAATGAAGGGTTAAAAGAATGTTGTGTTTTGGAAGTATTGATTGTTATACATTGAACAGGTTGCCATTGTTGTTTGATGGATTAACCCCTATTGCTGTGTGATATCTTGTCTAAACCATTTTCACAATCTTTTGTCTTTACTTTTACACAAATGATCCAAACTTTCTCACAAACTTACAAATCTTACATTGTGTGTGTGCCTGTCCGAACAATGGTAGCATTAATCTTTTGTCTGTCCAAGCAACTTAACCAATTTCTCCTTTCCTCTGCTTGTTTCAAGTCAACAAAGTGTGAACTGTTCATTAGTCTAAAGTCAAAAGGATCTACTTCTTTGATTAACATAATACGTCTTTTCACGAATCTTACATGGTTTCCTGGATACTACATCTTTTCTGGAACTATGTCTTTATTATACTATGTCTTTTGTGATTTGTGTGTTTCGACTGTAGAACGAGTCTGGGTTAAAAAGTTGGCGTATTGTTTTGGCTCTTCAGACACTCTTTTTATAATTAAAGACCCAGTAACGGTCAAGAAGTTTGCATTTTTAAGTTTCTAATAAAAGTGTAATTATATAACATTTGCAAAACATAGGCTTGATGCCAACATTGCATTGTTTCAATTGTTAACAAAGCCAACATTGCGTTGTTTCATGTTAACAAAGCCAACATTGCGTTGTTTCATGTTAACAAAGCCAACATTGCGTTGTTTCATGTTAACAAAAATAAAACGTACAAACAAGGTGATATCATTTAAAAGGTGTTAAGTTAATTATTTTGACCACATTATATCCTTCTAATGAACGATACATCACATTTTGGTAAACTCATTTATCATGTAAAGGATTTGAGTTAATTTATGTATTGTTCTGTTCTGGTATTTTACCCACTTGAGTTATAAATTTCAGTACACAATTATACACACTCTTTGTTGTTTTAATTTCATCATAATAATAAATGAAATATCAAGTCATAATGAGATATTTATAACAAGATGATGTTGGATCTCAGAGTGTTCAGCTTTATGTATACATATTACAGTCTTTATCTTCCTATCTTGAAGCAGACTTAATATTTACCTTGTCCTGTTTGTTGTTTCTTACACTGAAAACAATGTAATATAAGAACTCTCACACTATAGGGCTCCTTTAACTAACTTGCCTACAATTATTCAAACATCTGGACATCTCAACTTCAGTCTCAGACATTTGATTACCAATGGATTCTTTTTCAATTAAGTTTTTTGGCATATGACATAACTAGTTTGCACACAGTTAGATTTATTCTCCTCTTCATTTGGACAAGTCTGTAGTTATAACTTCTGGTTGTGCTCCAAGACTAATTGTGTTTATGAATAGAGCAATGTTTAAGCTTCACGTTTAGTACAAGTTTTGTCATGTTTGGTGCTAATGTAATTTCTTAGCAAAGCCATCTGTTCAGTTTTGTTCATTTAGATTTGTGTGCATGTACTTTAGACCAGTCCATAGATTTTGAGGAAGTCTGCTGAACGTTGTAATGGAAGTCTGTGTGGTTTGCTATGTCCTTGAGTAGTTTAACATGATTTGATATAGTGCATACTGTGTACATATATTATAATCTATAAATTAAAAACCAGTCAAAGCTCAAAGGAAATTTGAGGAAATATACCTGGTGGTTATAAATTGGGAATTTAATTAAAATTGATTGCACCTACAAAGTTTTTATTAAAGAAATAAAACATCTGTACCCGTGTTTTATCGCAGAATAAAACACGAGTACATAAATTATGTTTTATTTTGATTCTAAGACGGCAAGACCGATTGTGCATCAATAATGCACTGCACTAGATTTTTAGAAAGCTAATATTGACAGGATGTTGTTTGGTTACGCGGACTGTAAAAGTAATAAGCACGGACCTAGAGCATGGACCCATATATTAATGTTTAAATAATACACAGTTTGTTTCCTTCTTTGTGCATAGGAGAAAATCACGGGACCGTTTTAGAATTGAAGTTAAAAACATTAAATTAATACATCATATTACATTCATACATCATGTCAAAAATCATAGCCGGAATAAATAGTGTAATAGTTTTATTTTAAAATCAAAATCTTAAAACTTTTTGCTTCATTAACAGATGTAACCTATAATAACTACACGTTCATCAGCACCATTTAACAGAATTTCAAACATTTAAAAAGCTTTTTCTCATTATTGCTAAGAGTTAAACAGAACTATTTTTTTATGATCGCTCATGTCTGTAACACATTTGTCCTGGCACAAACTGAAGATAATGAAAACAAAAGCAAATCAAAATCGGAAAAATATTAAAAAAGATTCACTTTGTAATTATAATTGTTCTTTAGAATCTGTGAACATGTTAACACCATAAACTCTGATTTTATGGCTGATAATTACTAGAAATCGGATTTTTATTGATCTTTTTCTTTCCTCTTTTCCTTCTGTAGTTTGGATCATTAACTATGGTGACGTTGATTTGATAGAAATTTCTCTTGAAAGAAAAAAATCAAAAACAATGTGACACGTTTTTTTATAGGTCGTTTGAACGTCATCACCATAATCCAATATTGATGTGTGTTAACCTTAAAAACTAGCTGTTTGTTTGAAAATCACTTTTCATTTTATAGTCAATTATAGATTCAAATCGTTTGACCATTTCCTGTTTACCTCTACTAAATAGGAAAGAGAAGGTGTTAAAGCAACAGTCTTGTTCGTATTCTGGGCACAGTTTTATATAGTTAATCGATAAAGAAGCCAGCAATATATTTGTCATGTAATCACTGAGACTTGAGAATGTTCTCGCTGCCATCATAATCCTTATTTGATGACATTTTAAGGTGATTGTAAGGACGTAAAGAGTCACTGATTTCAATGCTTGATTTTGTCTTGATCGCAAACAAGGAGCTTAATAGCAAGGAAAAAATAAAAACCAAACTAATGGTATATTATGTGGATTTTTCCATAATTAACAAACAAATTAATTAAACACTCAAATAAGAAAGACAGAGACAGACAAAGAAAGGCTTCAATTTGTAAATGCTATATATTCCTGTTTTCTCATATTAACTTATTTTTGTTGTTATACTACCATTTTTTGATTTTTCCATTTAATTTCCACTAATACTTCTTCAGCTTAAGTTTTAATACTTTAAACATTATAATAAGCACTGGCTGACTGCTCGTTATGAAATCTACGGTGACAATTAATTGATTGATACAAAATCAATTTTTCAGTTTTCTACTTTATTGCATTAAAAAACTGTTTGCCATGCTGGAATGATTCGCCATGCTGGGATAAAGTTGGAGAGTGTGGTGCCAGATTATGACAAGTATGTGTCTATTGACTAAGCAGTTAGAACAGTTTTGCATAGACCGTTTATAATGTACCTGAAGTATTGTGTCACGCAGGAACATAGAGACATTTGTGATCCACGTAATTGAAGCTTGGGCGAGAGTGTGGCATTTATTGCATTAGAGGGTGCAAGAGAACGGTTACAGCAGATAGACAGTTGTAAAGGTTGGCAGGTTGTAAATAATAAATACACATAACTCATCACTCACAGACAGTCCCTGGTGTACAGTGCAGGTTCTCATGTTCAATTTGGTTAGCAATTCTTATCTCTCATCTTCATTTTGTGTATTAATAATAATGTTGATATGTTGTTACTGTATATGTCTTAATTAAACATGCCCTCATTTCATTTGCAAAGTTAATTGAAGTCATTCATGTGAGGAACAAACGCTAATAAGTTTGATGTATGATTAGAGATACAAAGGTAGTACATGGTTTGTCTATAAAACAAGAAAGCATTGTGAATAATTGACACGTATGAGTTACAAGTTGAACTCCACTCAGAGTTATATTATGACATATTAGTAATTCATCTATACAAATTAGAACAAACACCATCATGCATCTTGTAATCATCTAAGAACTAAAGTGCACATCATTCTTTCTACAAATGAGTCTAGGATTGAAGTGGTTGTTTGATATTTTTCATATTTCATTTCCCATCATACAGACCTATATATAAACCACTCCCTATTTTCCTCTCAAAGACGGAGACACGAAATCAATGGTTGAACTGCACAAATGGCCACATAAGATGGTACAAGTGCTGGTTAACAAGGGTGAAATGTCAACAAAACACAGCAGTTCCCATCAAATCTAATATATCTTGTCAACACAATGAATATTCCCTAAGTCTCTCTATTTCCATGTCTCTCTTTTTTTTTCTCTGCTAAGCAAATACGTGTAGACTGTACTGCATTGAGTAAAGAGGATAGAGTTTAGCTACTACTGTTCTAAGTGACTATTGCACCATGGATTCTAGGGAGCTTTATAATGCCTTCAGAACCATAGATGAGTGGGAAAATGCGTTGGTTATTAAGATAGTCAGTTAAACCATTTGCTATTATATATATTTATATTGAGGGTTGACAGTGATTGGGTTCTATTAGTGCCCTTTTGCATTTGCCACTTGATGTTTTTGTCAACCTTTCTTGCAAATCACTAGTTTATCACACTGTTCAATATAAGAGTTTAAGACAGGTTTTAAATTTAGTTATTACAATGTTCTTATCATTCTTAAAAACATTTTTAAGTGGATGTTTAACACTAAATGCTGTGGATATAAAATACCATATATATAAAGTTGTTTGATAAAATCATTATATCCACTTTTCTTCAAGATCCCACGGATTTCAATATTTCCACATGTCAAATGTATCTACTTTTAAAAATCTCTTCAATTCATCTCTGAACAACAACTGCTACCAAAAAGAAGACGTCTGGACTTCCAAAAGAGGATATTATTTACTCACAAAATCTCCTAAATAAAAGCATTTCTGTGAATTTAAACACAGCCCCTAAGCCTCACAAACTCTAAAAAATTGGGGAGGGAGAAATGAATGCAAGTGATTGAAATTCACCGTAATTTGAATACAGTTCACTTCTAAACAGTGGCAGCCCTGCTATGTATAAATTCATGGTAACGGGTCTACAGTGGGAAAGTATTAGGTCGTATCATATGCAAATGTCCATCAGAATGCCTTCACTGGATATGAGATAGGAGGCCTTGATTAATACTTCAAATGCATGGCTGGCTTTGTGGTACAGACTTTGAATGAAACATCTTGTTTTTTGGGGGGGTGTATGAGAGCCGGTTTAGAAGTATCAGAATGTGTCATGGTGTCCCAAACGTCCTCCAGTGTTTCAGAGCAGATACAAGGGAAAACTCGTTGTTTGAAAGTAATTGGGGGCATCTGTTTAGCTAGTGTACTTGGACTTTAAACTGATGTAGTTATGTTGAAAACTATAGTCCAGATGATATCAAACTGATGTAGTTATGTTGAAAACTATAGTCCA
>ENA-OREC01000121-OREC01000121.1-marine-metagenome-genome-assembly--contig:-NODE-121-length-21274-cov-15.085106_pt1 | contig 21274 bp, 5 predicted proteins | sample MGYA00248626_ERZ508543 | MGnify/ENA primary metagenome ERZ508543 (study PRJEB26211, sample SAMN05518279) | marine metagenome | isolation source: Puget Sound, Washington, USA | host: Bankia setacea...
CTGAAAGTATAGTAAAAGGGTACCCGCCTGAAAGTATAGTAAAAGGGTACCCGCCTGAAAGTATAGTAAAAGGGTACTTGCCTGAATGTATTATTTACACAAGTGTTTAGTCTCAGTAGGTATGGGAGAGACTACTACTCTCTTCTTAGTTCATCTATATTTTTATGATGTTTGGTTTAGGGTTGTATGTTCATTCTTGTGTACCTACAGGGCTAGATCATTTTTATCAAACCAAGTTTTTTTATGGACCTATTGTTTAAAGAAAACAAAACTAAAACTGCTCTTGCTCACAGTTCCTTTTAAACTGTGAATTTTTAAATATTGAAGTGTTAAAAGTCCTAGTTTGTTGAATTGTTAAACATCCAAGTTTGTTAATTGTTTTGAATTTTCCTTTTAAACTCAACACACCATATATAAAAAAGCACACAACACTTGGGCCTGTGCTGGCAGTCTTGTTCTATAATTAAGTTGTATAACAGACAGGCATATTGCTTTGCACCTGTTGGTCAGTGGGTCTGTCTGTTGGTAGGTCTGTCTGTCTGTAACCTTTTCGTTTAATGACTCAAAACGCATTGACCTAAACTCCTCACTAGACTCCACACATCTGTCCCGGGTAGCAGAGGAACCCTATTGATTTTGGTGTCACTGGGTCAAAGGTCAAGGTCACCAGGGTCAAAAATTCTAAAACCATTTTGGATTGTTTAAATAACAATTTCCCAAAATGAATTTCTTCTTCAATCAACTGTGCAACTTATTTTGAACTGACTAATCCAGTTGTACAAAACCTCTCTGACAAAAAAGCTGTGGGGGGATGTTTTACGAACATCTCTTGTTTATGTTTTATGTTGTCTATCCTGTCATTTTCAGTTTATGAAGGTGATGATCAAACTGATGACAGAGTGTTGGAGTAGTAACCCTGCTGCTAGACTTACATCTCTACGTGTAAAGAAAACACTCTCAAAGCTAGAAGAAATCTTAGTCGCGACGGAAAAGATTGAAAAACTACAGTCAATTCAACCATAATGTGGCAACAAATGCATTCTAGACATTTTATTTTAAGACTTCTGTATGGTAGAGACTAGTAATTCTAGTTGTGACAGGTCCACGTTGGTGCATCGGCAAAGTTATTACAGCTGTATATGGAACTTAACTATAAAGATGTACTGCACTGAAAAGTGGGTCCAAAATAAGGCTCTCAATCAATCAAAGGAGATTATTTACAACTAGATCAACAACAGACTACCAGAGGAACAAGTCATAGAAGAGGCAAAGGGTGGCACACTAACAGTTGTTTATAATCTTTCGTTATTTCACATTGATCACTTCTCACCATTTTGCCAGTTGTACACCACACATCACATAACACTTTCTTCTCTTATTTCATAATGTTTTATAGTCAGGCAGATTTCTTGGTTAAAAAGATCTAAATCCTTGTTTTGTGAATTCTGTTCAAATTTCAAACTGATAAAAGTCCATTTAGATCATATGGAGACCAACATATTTACTGTTAGATAAAGAAAGGGACGACACTTTTGAGTATTTCAATTTGTACAGAAATCAAACTATGATGGTGTAAATACATCCTTTGTTGGTACAGAAGGACAAAGTGCACCTACAAATCTGTTTGTAATGGCAAAGTACCGTATACACCTGTGTATAAGACGCACTTTTTTCCTCGTTTTTTTGTCTCAAAGTCTATTGGAATTTTTCAAGTTTAAAAATGCCTTCAAATCGAGAGAAATTGATCCCAAATGCCGATATTTCCGACATCCTGTTTATGGTTATGTAATAGTGAATTTTTTACTAAGGGAAGTAACTGTTATTCAAGTCTACCTAAAATTAGCGCATTTTAAAAATAGTGTCCCGCATATCTAATTTTACAAAGAACACACCATGGACTGAGCATGCATTAACGGCATGGCTAAACATCATTATCATGCTTTCCACGTTTCTTGGCAGTTTTCTGCAAATAATTGTCCGTCGTCAGATATTACCTAATGTAAGGTACATGTAAAGTGTTTAAACCACGCGACAAATACGAGTTGCTCGAACATGTTTTAATTACACATGATCCCCGATTACGTAAGCTTTGCATATAGAGAAACCTATTGTCACCGCCCCAGGGAAGATTAACTGGTGTCAAACGTGGCCCGCAAATACACAGGGAGCACGATTTTCACTGTTTGCATTGTGTATACAAAGGTATGTTTAAGGTTTTCGATCGTCTGCTGACACCTTATACGTGGTGTTATAATGGGGTTTGCTTTAAATAGGACCGCGTTATATTGCGTCTTATACATGCTATTGGGGCTTTTCCTAATAATTTTCTCTAATTTTGGGTGTGTGTCTTATACACGAGTGCGACTTACACACGAGTGCGACTTATACACGAGTGCGACTTATACACAGGCGTATACGGTAATTATAATTCATGCAATTTGATTTTTACGTGTTATTTATGATATTTGAAGTTATAGCTTTTTGGCCAGTTGACTATTAAGTCTTGCCTTTCTCTGCCAATGTGAACAACAATTCAGTTTTTAATGTTGATAGATAGTCACACAGAACCCAAACATGTAAAGCAAATTATATCACCAACAGTTTTATCTAGCTTTGTTTCCAAAAAATGAGCTTTATTTGTTATAAATAAAACTAACATTTAAGAATGGCAAATTTATTCCTATATATGTATTTACTTGGTGATATAAGGTGATTTCTACATGCAGTTATGAACAAAGGTTGTTGTATTTACTTTACTTATTTTTAACGAATTTAAGGTTCTAACCCTGTATAAAAATCATCGTTTTTTTGTGTGGTAGTATAAATTATAATGGCAAGAACAGGGTTGTTTCTTAACTCACTTGATACTTGTGTACACTACACTGTTGAATCTTTTTTATATTTATGAATTTACTTTTGGAACAATAGCACTGAACTAGTTTTGTAGTATGAATAGTTCAACAAAAGTGTGATCAGATTTGATAGTTTATAATGTTTTGATTCCCAGTGGCATTGAATATTCTTCCATTTTGTACCTTTTTTCTATTCTTATAACTCTTTTTAGATCCACTTTTTACTTCAATTGTTTTGATACATTGTCTTATTTACCTGTATCTCTTCCTGGAACTATAATCTATTGTTCTGTTTCTATCTATTTACAAGTAGAGTTCATTTGATTGCTTTATGGAGTACTTCAGTGTAGGTTTATATTATTTTGTATCACTTTTTTACCATTCCATTGCTTATAAGTAACGGCTGTGGCACTGTTTAGCTTGTTTGTGTTGATGTGCCTAAACCAGTACTACAACATACAGGTTAGGAGTCTAATAATTTATACACAAAACAAACTATTGGTCAGGCACCCAGTCAACAACTCATTTTCAAGATTTTTGATTTGATTGTGAACTGAATTACTTTGGTAGAATTTTGTGAATTCTCTTGTAATTAGCATCCTCAACATTCAATGATAACTCAGTTCCCAATGCAATGAGATAAACCAAGTTTTTACCTATGTAAATGTGTTAGTGTTTCTAGACATACATGTACATACAACATTTCTAGAAAGTAACCATACTGTATATAACTTGTTAACGTAATTCGAAACAGACTTTAATATAAAACTGCAGTTTCAGGACATAGTTTAATGATTTATTAACCAGTTGAATTGAATGTGATCAGTTTTGCCAATTGGTTATATAGTGCTCATATGGTATTATACTGTCAAAGGAGATTTTTAAAAATTTAATTACATATTCTTCCTTGACATAATTAAGCCATGTTTGGTTTCATAATAAACTGATATTGGATGTAAAGCTTTGATCTAATGACAGCACACAAGCTATTGTTGTTACTTGCTCTGTTTACCTTTTCTTTGACTTGGTGGGTGAATGTGAAAGTGTTCTATCTGCTTCTTTATTCAATAGCACTTAGAAAACACTTTCACTTTCATCCATCAAGTATGTTATATATTTTAAATTCTGTGTTACATTATGCAAACAATCAAAGAGGAGAGAAATACATCATGGTCAACGTTTGTTATAGTTGGTGCTATTTTTGTATGCATTATTTGTGCTATTTTCACCATCTTTATAGACTAGATGTTCCAAGCCACCTATACTAAGAGTTACATGTTTAAGTTTGATAGTAATTCTTCGCACATTTTAAGCTTCAAGTTTTCAGATCGAAGGATGAACGGAAAGGGTTCTATGAGATTCTTTATACAATAGCACTGAAAACTCCTTTGTGTTCATACCTTAATATGGAAGTTTGGTAGTTAAGCATAAATTAGTTAAAGAATTCTCCAGATGTTTGCAAGTTTGTTTGGGCTTAGGAAAATGATGTGTTTGGACAGTTCACTAACATGATTGATCTCAATAGGTCGTTCAAGAAGTCGTAACGTAACTAAGCATTTTAGTAAGTTAGGGAATGCCATACAAAAAGTACAAGAAATACATGTGTAGATAAATGGCTAGAAACATACTATTTTTTATATATATTTAAATGAAATGGCCTCAAAACTAGACAACAAAGGATACATTTTAGCATCATATTGTCCTAATACATAGGTTCAAAGGGGAATAATCCTAGTTTGCTTTACAATACAAAAGAGTTTGAATTGCTCTAACATTGCTTTATTTAACTTGCAGATTTTATTTTTCAACATTGCATGGAAACTGGTTGACATCATGCAGGCTTTTTCTTAGATCTTTATAATAACGATTGTTTCAACGTAGAATTGTAAAAAGTTTGAAAAAGAAGTAAAAGAAAGTTCATAATAATTCATCTACCAAAATAATTAGTTTTCTGTTAAAAGCAAGTGAAACATATTTTATACAAATACTATTTAATGATGTTCTTGCAACTTTAAATGTTTGATGGACTTGTTAGTTTTGACAATTTTGTAAATATGCTGTATATATTAGTCAGAGTAAAGTAATGATCAATATGTACATGTGTCCGATGTACTCTTTGTATAATGTCACGTGAAAAGTGTGCTATGTGTTTAGTATAGGAGAACATTTGTCTGGAAAAGGAATCAATTGTTGTTTTTATTCATGGTGTTTATTGAGTACTTCTAAGCAGATAAGAACTCAATTGAGATGATATGTTGTTACATTGATAGAAGTTTTACTGAGAGCGTCATGTTTTTAGATATTTTATTGTACACTTATATACTTTGATGGTATCCAATGGCATTTTTTCTTATTACAAATCATGTTGAGTCTGACCTTATAAGAAGACATTTTGTGTGATTATTAAGGAGCCTGATATATACATGTATGAAGTATAACAATTATAGCTCAATGCTTCTGGCGAATATTTAATTATTGTTTTAATCTAAAAAAATCGTTTCTATGATTTCTTATTTTAATTGCAAATTAAATTGCACATGTATCAGGCATTGCAGTATACATGGTAGGTGATTTCAGTGCTATTGAATGCTTGAGATAATCAAAATATTAAGACTGAGTATCAAACTATATCATTTAAAATATCCATTATAACACGATAATACACCAGTGAAACATGTACCTTTCTTCACATATAAAATTGCACAAATTGATTTACATAGGGCAAAAGGTATGATGTTAGAGACCAAAATGAATACCTGCTTTCATCCAGCATTTTAATCCTCATGATAATGAATGTGTGTTAAATCATGACTCATAGATAGCATTATCACCTCCATATTCTCATCAAGTTAGCAATTACTGGAACAGAAAGGTTACAAGGGGATGTTTTAGGACCTGAAAAGAATTACAGCATGTTTAGCATATGCATCACTTCATTTTCTGTCTCAAAACAAATCTTAAAACAGGTTATATGGGATAAATTAACATATTGGAAGTGTAGCATCAATGTGTGTTTTATATTTTATCTATGAATATATACTAGATCATGCCATGTAAAGTTAATTGAGTTATTTGCTTTTTTTCGTAACCTATTTGAAATGGTTGGGAGAAGTAGTGCCAAGTTCTTTTGATACATGTTTCATTCACTTTTGTTGGTTTTTGTTTGCAGTTATATGAAACAATATTAGCTGGCCTATTCTACAAAGCATTTATTGATTCATTTTTACTCCTCAATGATTGCATGCATGTCATCCTCCTGTAACACTTCTAGAAAACGTCAGCCTCTCATCTCTTCTAATACTTTCATTGCTTACAAAAAAACACCAAAGTAGACCGGTGCTTTTATTCCCAGTATTTCGTTTCTCTTGAGCCCAGTATTTTACATTTTATAGTTTCTCTCCCAGACTGAAGAAATAATGAAGATAAATTGTCCGGAATATCAAGCAACAACTGTTTTTATAGACGGTGCATGTTTGAGAGAATTTAGTATAGCCTTAAATCTGACGACTGATGTATTCTCAGACAAGTGATGCTTTCTAGGGAGTTTCCAGGCAATAAAACGTGTTCCTTTTTAACGTGTTAGAAGAAAAAATAATCACAAAATACTTATTCATGGCATTTGAGAAAGCAGTGTAAATTTTGTCCGATTTTTTTGTGCCAGATTTTTTAGTCAAAGTTGTTTAAAACATTTCTTTCCATATTTACTCCGTACAAATTAGCATAACTATTAAAGTTGTATTGCAGTTAATATATTTTGATATTTTAAGATTGGATTGTAGTAGTGGGACATGTATAAGGTAACGTAACATGTAACGTAAGCCCATTTAAGCATTATTATCACATTAACTTATAAGGATTAATAATGTTTGTGTTGAAATACCATTTAAAAAGTATACAAGAAGAAATCTGCTTATGGAATACCTAACCTTGCACTTATATCATATACAAACTTGGCAATCTTTTTATACTTGACTAGCAGCTGAATCATAAAATGGATGTTTGTGGTAATAAGCAAATTTTATCATTAAATCAAGATGAACGCTAACAATTTATTCGGCTCAGTGTGGTGTTTAGTTTCAGCACAGTTTTATGGTAGATTGGACGGGAAATTAAAATTAAATAATACAACGTACGTAGAGCATCTTCCTTTCATAAATGCTCACCACTGTGTGAATTATATGTTATTTCGATTGGCTTGAATTATTTTAGTCATGTCTTTTCGGATTGACTAAGTTTGTATTCAGTTTTTTCCTTTTGATACTTCATTTATTTAACGGTTCATAGTTCATTCATATATCACTCATTGGTTCATCCACTCATTCATGTAATGGCTAATCATAGATAGTACTTTGTTTTGTTGTCTAGCAAACTTGTGATAGTTGTTTAGTTAAAATAGTGGCATCAGTTTTAATTTTCTATGTACTAGTACTTTATAATTGACTACATGTACTTTATATGAACTGGGCTGAATGTCATCATCATTTAACCCGGCTTAAAAGTTAATCCGAGACATTTCAAGCAAAATTTAACCTTTTTCAGATAAATATTTCAGGAATGTTAAAATCGGAATATACAGTTTACCTATGAATCTACATAAACATCAGTTGGATTTGTAAGAAAAAAACATCAAAACCATTTAAAGTCAGCAATTATAAGGATTAATACTATGGGTAAATCCTTGATTATGAAATTAGGCCCAGGTGGTTGTTTTATGAAATGCCTTTTTATTGTCTACATTTTATAGTACTTTGAAGCTTACATAACTATAGTAAAAAAAGAAAGAAAAAAAGAGTACAAATGCTATATCTTTTAAATGAACAAAGTAAAATGTGGAATTGAAACTAATCTAAAGTTGCTTTGTGGAACTGTTATGATTAAACTATTTTTGGGGGTGGATCTGGAATTGTTGTTATAAATATCAAACAGAACTAACTGGATTAAGTAAAACACACCCAGATCAGACATTTTTGCTATTTTTTGCAGGCATGTTATAAAGATGTCCTCTAGTATATTATCAATACAAAATTAGACTTAGTTATCTTTCCTAGCTTGTATAAAGAACAAAGCCTCCTCATAATCTGAAAGATAGTGTTCTTTTTATTTTTTGTAAAATTGATTTCGTTTTAAGCTGAATCAGGTACTATTCTAATTAGGTTATTTTTGTTTTTCAGTATAATCAATCACATGTGTTACGAGTGCCATTTTACGACAACACATCTGTGAAAGAAATAAAAGTTGCTCTCCGGGTCATTGCAGATTGTTGCGAACCAATTAAACTCTTTCAATTAAAGATTTTCCCATTTCAAATTCTTTTCTAGCATGAATATAATTATATAACAATAATGCTTTGGATTTTCAAAAGATAACATAAGATACACAGTATATGAAACCCATAGTTGAATCTCACCACAAAGAAGGTATATACTTTAACCATTTTGGACTTGTGTCTTGAACAAATGACTGCATGTAAAAACTTCATAAGCAAACTTTAAAATGCAGCATAAATCATATTCTACATAAAAAATATATTCTAAATTAGGTCTGTTGTCATGCTTTTTAGTAGTTATGTAACAAATGGTAGGAGTTAACATCAATCAATATCTGTATAGAAACTAGTTGTAGTATTTTTTATATTTTGTTTGTTCGATAAGTACTGGTAGTTAGTAGTTAGTGATGTACAGTAGATTTTAATATGGACTTTTTTTGTGTTAGAACATTTATTTTGTATTCTACCTCTGTTATGCTTGATGTTTTGTACATATTTTTGTACCATGTACATATGAAAGTGAATAAAGACTCCCAGAGAACTAGCTCAGTCTCCATGTTTTCTCTTCTCTTTTTTTTCGTAGTGTTCAACTTTTGTCGGTTCTGCGTGGTCATTCGTTTCTCATCCACGCCACAGTTGCCAATGACCTCCGACTTTGAAGAATTTTCTATCCCATATTTTATCCATTACATTTATTGTCCTATCCTTAATCTTGAGAAAGAGCCAGAATTTCCCTTTTTAATGTTCAGCGCTAAACAAGGGAACTACTGGTACCATTTTTATAACGTCTTTGGTATGACGCGGTTCTTGACTGGGGATTGAACCTGGGACCTCCAGCACTCTACCATTAGGCTATTAAGGAGGCGGTGTGTTTTTTAATGTTCGTTGGACCAGTTGCTTTTGTTTGTTTACATGGTTCACTATATACAGATGAACTTGATTGTAATGCACATGGTTGTAGTGAACTCTTTGTTATAAAGAACAGGTTCACCAGGTAACAAGTATTTACTATTGATGTACGTGGATATAGTGCACCGTGCTTTCATTAAACCTTGTTTCTAGGTTGCGTTGACCATGTTATATCGGGGTCCTGCTGTGATATTGAATCTCTCTATCAACACGTCATTAAAGAATTCTCAGAAAGTTGGACTAAGAGTTCAAATTTATCATCCTACGTAAAGTACATGTTCTATGATCAGACGTTTCAAGTGTGGCGTAGTGGGTAGTGCATCTGACTCGTAATCGGTCAGTTGTGAGTTCGCGTCCCATCAAAGGCCCCTATTGTTTCCTTGGGCAATAAACTTTACCCTCGTTGCTAAGTACTGGTTGGTCCCAGGAACAAATTCAAACATGATTTCACAATCAAACTGAAGGCCTTATGGAAGATGACATTTATATCAAATAAGCTCCCTCGTTAAAATCATCAAAACCAAAACTAAGAGTAAACATTTTGACAGACAAAACACACATGAAACATTACTAGTACATGTATTACCAACACATCTGCATTTTCAGTTGTTACAATTTCCATCATAATCACACTTATAAGAGTTCATGAATTACACCCCATAAATAAATACTTAAAAGATTATTTAAACCAATTTTCACAATCACTCACGAAAGTGAGACCTCTACTATTGTCATTATAAGCATAGATCTGTATATATACAACCCATTTGGATATTATGTAGCTTTCAGACCCTGCCCTTTTACATCACCTACTTAATGTTTATTTTTGAATCATTCACACTGATGTTTGTGGCAGTGCATATACAAGTGTGACTAATATGGGGTTTGAGTTTTATACCATTGCATTTAAGGTTCGATGCCATGTTTTATAATTCCTGTATAATTGAACACTGATTCTTGCTTGTTTCCAATTTTTTACTTAATCATTTGATAATAGTTCCAACCCATTGTTCTGCGCAAATCATTTCTAATCATTGTATGTATATATTATTAAATTCCATATTAAATTAGAGGGTGTGAGACTACCCTGAGACACATATATAAATAAGCTTACCAATGAGTGTACATTAGCCTCCGACAGATAGTCCGGGACACGTTACACAAGCATTGGTATTAGTGCCTGAATGCTTAGTGTTATCCACAATTAGGCTTAGTACTTAAAAAATTCGATGATTCTTCAGGAGGTAAATTATGTTTGTGAAGTAAAAACATATGAAGTGGTTTTATTATAAATACTATTTTTCAGTTATTTTAGGATATCAAACGTTTACAGTCAATGTAACCCTATTCCATTGCACCAGTACCGTCGTAATTTGTCTGGAATATATCAGTGCTAATATAAGTTTCACGACGTAGTTTACATGCTGTAGACATGTTGTGCGTTCTTTTACATCAACAGAACCTACCCCGTCGACATCATAACACTAATAGTTCAAACAGACAACTGTACGGTGTAGCGAAGTGATGTATTACTATGGATTTAGTTTTGTCCAGCTATATATAAGCAGACACAACGCGCGAAAGTTCGATAGCTGTCTACTTTCACTTTGAGTAGGCCACGATCGCGGATATATAAAACTATAACCCTCACAGCGACTCACAGAGCGTTCTTCTCGTCACGATCAGCAGGCAAAATGGCTGAAACGGAGAGAAAGGGTGTGCAAAGACGCGGAGCTTTAAGGCAGAAAAATGTGGCTGTAGTGAAGGATCATAAAATGGTCCAACGTTTCTTCAAACAACCAACGTTTTGTGGACATTGTAAAGATTTTATCTGGTGTGTAAACCTTTGCATATACTCGTAATGCGCGATTCAATTTTCCGACATGTAGACGATCTACAAAATGTCACAAGTTTTCGCGATATTTATAATTTGCAGGAATTTGTTATGGAAGTTGTGTTAAATGAAGTGTTTATACCATACTGGAGTAATAGTTTAATTCTTATTTTTCAGGGGATTTGGAAAACAAGGATTTCAATGTCAAGGTAATTTGACTGTTTCTTAATTTTGCATGGACAGTGGCCAGTCTATTATTTTGACAGCTCTGCTTAGGGTTGTGTTGACATTTAACTTCTAGTGTTTATAATAATATTTTTAAAACACTGATGTAAAGCAAGGGTTTCTGTAGTTCATATTAACCATACTTAACAGTTAATGTCATTTTGGTGCATGACAGATCCTTTCCATCAGGTAAGCCAATAACAACAAAATTGACAGATAAACGACTGCCATCTAGTGTATACTGTATGAATAATACAGTGTTATTGCTTAATACTTCATTGCCTACAGGTATTCTGGGCAGCCTTTATTTGACTTGTAACACGTTAGTAGTCTCTTCTACATGTGACGTTCATCCCGGATGTGTGAAGTTGTATCACATTTATATTGACAGTGGTTGAATGGAAAGATAAATTCTATGTCAGTCAAAAGTTAAAAATAAAAAAGTCATTTAGTGATTCAATTTCTTGCAGATGTTTTATTGCTTGAACTGTTTAAAAAGTATACGGTTATAGGCCTATACTTTCATACAATATTTCACCACAAAGTGAGCCAAATTTTACACTATATCATTAAGTATGCACTTACAGAGCATGTACAATTTCACAGTAAAAACTGTACTACGAAGAGGATGCACTTTGTAAATAAACAAGTAATATCTGGTTCATCTGTAAATAGGTCACTGTGAATCACTCATACAACACACAGTTTATAGATGCAACAGCATGAGAAATCTTGTAAACAACATCTGAAGTTCTCTTGAATCAAAACTCTTATCTTCCGCACTAATGTTAGATTTTTTGTGTACAGATGAGATGAGTTTTGCATCTGTTCTGTTTTATGATGTCAACATTGGTTCTGGCTCTGATATCTTTTATCATATTTTTGTTTACGGTTTATTTTTCTCTGGTCATCTTGCTCCAGTATCTTTACACCTTTTCATACACTCGTTACATATTAATAAGATTAGTTTGAAATATGAACATGCTTTAAGAAATGGGATATACTCCAAGAAAGAATGTTATCAACAAATGGACCAGTACTGTAAATGAAAAATTATCTCCTTTTGCAGAAACAAACACTCCAAACTGTTATGTCTGTGCTTCTTTTTGAGTACAATTACATACATTTGACCTTTGCTTGGAGTTTTAGCTGTTATATCAACACATGTTTAAAGATGGACTTTTGCTCAAAATGAAACATTTACATATTCATCTGTACTTCATGGCCACACAGTACTTATGAATTTATGCCCTTGTGGAAGATATAGACAACTGATATATTCTAATAGTCATATACTGAAATTCTCAAAAATAATATTTAACGAGTTAGTCTTAAAATGTTTTTAGTACTTGCCGACAATTTGAAAGTAGGTAAACCAAGGTTGTGTTGTTTTTTCTTCAAAACTCAAAACAGATTCTTTCATTAGAAGCATTTATCATAATATATGCATGCTTATTCCTTACAATATTTTGTTTATGAAATGTATTCATTGGGAACGAAAGGGCAACTTTAAAGTATTTGCACCCTGATGTTCTTTATATCACAGCTAGTATTTAACTGTAGATGAATGAATATAGGTTCCTGGTAATATACAGATGTAAGAAATACAAAGTTTGTTGATGTACAAACAGGTATGCATTTTATTGTTGGGTCATTTTTTCGTATTGCCTTAAACCATCTTTATTATAACTGTCAATGCCCCAGCTAGCCGTATCACTTACAACATAAAACAAAAGGCTAACGGTAATAAAAACTGGTATCAGCCTGAAATATCATACTGAAAAACCTTTTATGCTGTTTTGATGTGTCTGAATTTACTATAATGAAGCGTATTAGTTTCACATAGTTTCACATATTATGCTTTTGTAAAGTGCCAAACTAAGCTCTCTGTCTGGAATTCCTATAAATTGTGTTGTTTAAAAACAATTGTGATGATGGATCTCACTTGATGAACTCTCCCTTAGTTTTATAATCCGTCCATATCACCTTAAGTACCCACTCCTTCCAAGTGTTGTTAGCACATTGTTGCATAAAGCGCTCAAGATGTTAAGCCTTGTGCTCAGATAAACCTTCAAATTAAGAAATTCTCTTAATCAATGAAACACCTTACGTTTTACTAAACCTTGGCATATGCTTGTTTTACCAGCCAAGTCTCAGATTATGTTGGATGTTATTTGGCTATTGCATATATCTATAGAATTCTTCCTGATAGCTAAATATTACATTCAGCAACTTTTGATATGAGAGCATTTTCTTGAACTACAATCTTCTAAGCTCTGACTCACTTCTAGACTAAGTTATGCATTAAAATATAGGATCTAAAGCCAATAAAATAATGTCTGGCTGCTAACTGTTTTCATAGATATGTATGCACTTTATTTAGCTCACCTTTGGTTGCTATAGTTTTAGTTCTGTCCAATCTTAAAATATATATAGATCTATGAGTGTGCCCTTCACCATAAACTTAGTTAGATCGTTGTTCTAGGTTAAACTACAGTCATCCTGTATTTTTAAAAGTTGAGAATCATAAACAAAATTGCACCACTATAGCTAGGATTCAAGAATGAAAGTGCTAGGCCTCTAAGTGCTGCTGAATAAAGAAGTAAAAAGAAACCTTTCCAATCACATCTTATAAACCTTTAACTTGCATCAAGGCCAGATCTTAGAATTAACTTTGTTCTTATAATAAACACTCACCATGCCTGAAACAGTTGCCTAAATACCATAGACTTTGATAGTTCATCTAAGTTTGAATGGTTTTCATGCCCAGTTTTATTCATCATCCATATTGCCATAACTTAATTATCTGTTTAATGCTTTCAACTCGGGACAATTATCCATTTAAGTTGAGATTGGTTTTTGCTGAGGACTGCGATTAGGTATAACAAAGAATAAGTTACCATAAATCTCTCTCCCCAGACTATTTTTCGGTTGGTTTTCTTGTCCCCTAAATGTGTTCATGATCCAAATTGAATTAAGTATCTTTATAGCCCAGTTTCAGTCCTTAAATTATAAAAGTGAAGTGACCAAAATAGTATGCATGATTGCATGATTTTTAGATAATTTCATTAATTGTACAAAACTGTAGAAGTATACCTAATCACACCATTGAATACACATATAAACAGGTATGAGTTAGAAACAACATGACAGATTAATCACATTTTCCATCATTTTAGGCAGTACAACATCAACATTTCAAATTCTAGGGGTACTGGTATCAAGCCCTCAAATTAGTGAAAAACGCTATAAACATTGTATATACATGCTATCTTGAACATTACCGTGTTTCAATGCTTTCACTTTTACATTTGCTTTGTTTCCATAAAATCTTCCTTCATGTCATAAAAAATCTTCCTTTATGTCATAAATGTCTGCCTTAATGCCATAGATTTGAATGCCAACAGCTATAAAACTTGTTTGTTTAAGTATTAGTAATTGAATTATAGACAGAAAAAATAGCAATATGTAATTAGCAGGTGCTTTCAACGTATTTTATCACTATGGATTAACATTTACCCTAATTGATGCCGTTTCTATACTCCGGCAGATTCTGTTTTTGCAATAGGAGGATGGTGTTTCACAGATTGCCAGGAAATTTATTTTTGATCGTTTGTAAATATTCTCAGGTAAACTGTAGAAGTTAAATGGGAATCACAAAATAAACTGATATGATTATGTGTATGTTTGGAATCTACACTAATGGTCGATGCTAAAATGAGGTAAAACATAGGATAATTTCTTGGAAAGACAGAACATTGTTGGGAAAATGAGGAAAAATACTATCTGTACATATCATGGTTTATTTCAACTTTGACTTTAACATTGTCTGATTTCTTAGAACTATGTAAAAGTTAGATCCCTTTTTTGTAAAGCGATCAGTGATCTTGACATGTATAGCTTCAAATATGTTTTTTTTTTTATGTGACAACCACCCTATTGTACTGTTAACCCTGGATTTTATAGTCACTACCTGTGTTTTGTTACAGGGTTTCAAATGTGTTTTTGAAGGTCTTTGAATCCATTTGGCATACAATGATACACTCAACAAAAGTTTCACCAAATAGCATTCATTGAAACTATTAAAGATTTGCAAAATGTGGTATGTCGAGATTGTTAACGCAGAAAACATGGTAGATTTTGCAATTCCTCTACATAGAGTGCAATTGTTCAACTATGTTTTTGCAGAAACGAAATTAGATGGTAAACTGCATATGGTTGTAGCTTAATCCCTCCAAACTGCATCTACCTAGTTAAACATCTTTTTAAACTGATTTATTTAGAGAGAAAGATGGAGCATTTATGGTACAAGATAGAACATAATTTGTAGGAGAACATAGCAAAGTAAATTATGCACAGGTGAATTGTAATCCAAACAAGATGATGTTTAGGATTTGCATAAAAAATAGTAATTAAAACAGCCAAGTTTTTTTAAAAATGATTTGTTATTTGTAGTAGCTTGACTCAATCAAGGTGTGTAATCTTTAAACAATCTAATATCAAGTTTTAAAATGAATTTGAGTAGATTCTGAAGATTGCTGATGTTGCAAAAACAACTGCCTGTTTAAAGAGATCAAATAATGAATGGATCGAGCACTTTAATACTTCAGTCTACATAATAGGAAACAGGACACCATGCAAATGAGAATGAATTTGAGAAGGGCATGTACATTTAGTGTGTGGGTGGATTGTGTATAAACTGCCTGTGATTGACTGAACAACTGTGCTGTAAAATATTGAGGAGTTACAGCTAAACTCATCTATCTGCTTGTGTAGTATTAATCACATTTACTAGTTTGTCGGTGAATCTGGGTCTGTTTGAAATAAGTGAACAACGAACATTATAACTATTTGAGCTTAATTGTTCACTATTTGAGCTTAATTGTTCGTTAAGTATTGAACAATGGATGAGACTATATGGTGTGGAGTGAATGTGGAAAAGGGTTCTATCAGCTCCTTCATTCAATAGCACTTAGAACTTTATTTCTCTCACCCCTCAGTATATGAAATGTCAAGTGCAGCTGTTATCAATGTGTAGTGTACACGGTCGAAATGACCAAGATCTGAGTGGCCTGGCCAGCTACTGAATAGCTGTAGCTACTGAATAGCTGTACTGAATAGCTGTACTGAATAGCTGTATAGAATTGTAGAGGGATGTGTATCAAATGCTCTTGTCAGTATGCCTGGTTAAGAATTATGTAGGTTTTTGCAGCCCCACACAAAAAGTGATCATGACTGACAAATCTCAAGTAGTAAAAGTGAGACTATTGTAAATCTCTATAGAATTTAGAAGCAGAAAGAACGGTTGTAATATTCTTTCCTAAATAGCTACTTGAAATGCTATACATGTAATGTGTTTTTATTTTGCTAGCTGCCCTATGTACAAGTAATTTGGGTCTAAAAATAGAGTACAGGTATTAATGTGAACTGATTCAGTTAATTGGTGATTTGTGGGTTGTTTCTCACAGAACTTTAACTTTAAGTCGATCTTACTTGGTATTCAAAGATGTTCAATCTATATGATTGTACACTCTCCCACAAATTACAACACATAATTTGGTTTTCTAGCACAGTGATTTTAGACAGTGTATTAAAACTCTAGTATAATTTCATCAGTCAATCTTGCTTAACAAATTTTTAAGTGCTATGATTTTGACTGAATCAACACTTATATTTACATTTTCCCACACAATCTATGTAAAATGTATGTTTTTAAATTAGTTTTTGATAGTTAAATCCTCCATAAACTTCATTACCAGCTCCGTAAATAAAATGTTTGAAATGGCCATCAGCCGATTCACAGATGTTAGGTTTAAAAATAGTTCCAATAATAGTTATTCAATTTAATTTATAAATCAATAAAAATGATAATACTTAAGACAAGCAAGAGGTATCAATATTAATATTAAATTATTTGTAATTAGTTAAAGGGAGACCACTGCAATGACGATCGAGTCTGTACTAAGTAGAGAGTCTAATCGTGGCTATTTATAGGTTTACAGTATCATGTATTGATCAGCGTGATGGGCTGTGTTTACATTCTTTACACGGCGGCATATTTGGAGTTTAAGCGATGATGGAGTGTATAATTTACGATTTAAAAGAAACTGTGTAGCATTATAGAGGAAGTCTTCGGATAATTAGAAGCAACACTTACTTCTTGGACAGCGGCAGATTATCGGAAATAGGATGTGAATATGACTGTCATCATTCATCATAAAGGAGGATACTGGAATTGTGTAATAAGGATTATCAGGAAAGTTTAACAGTCTGAGGAATACTCTTACAAACAGTTGGTCAAATATGAGTCTTTCTTCGTGTTTACTTGTTACGTAGATGAAGTAACACTTAGACATGTGCACATACAAGGTCGGGACGCAACAAAGAAGATGATGACTTGCAACTTTTAATATCGCCATTCATAACCGCTATGAAGATCGCAGGTATCTACTGGGTTATCTACTCATGTTTCAATTCCGTATATAGTCCAATTCTACTTTCATGTTGGTACTATGATTATTTAACTGGGACTACAAATCAGTTAGTCCAAATACAAAACTGAATTTGATAATGTAATGGATTTGTTTTGCTTTTAAAAAAGTAGATTGACGTAGCGCAGTAATACATGTTTTCACCGAGACTCCGCCCATCCAAAGGTCATGGAAGGTCGTACGGTTCATGCAAAATGAACGCAAATTTATTTTGTACAGAGCTTAATGGACGAATGTAAATATAATAAAATGTGTACAATTTTATAAGAATTAACAAGACTTGATATCATGAAATCTATATATGAACATTTGTGGTATAACAATTATTGAAGTGTGTACTTTCTTCTCAACTTTCTTATAAACCAGCATACACACTAATACTGTGCACTTATAGATATAATACAGAGCTGTCACTGTGGGTTACAGTATTTAACCGGTTGTTTCCCATCTGTGAAGATTGAATAAGAGTACGTACCGGCATGTCTTTTTAAAGCTTACTCAGATGCTATAATCTTTTTGTGTAAATCTTTATGGTAACATGGCTAGACAAAAAATAAAATTCATTCACTGTGGTTAATTTTAGATAAAGTTTGTTTTATTGTCACACAAATAATAGTCTTGACATATATACTCATATTTCATGGAAAACTTAAAACGTCACTTAATTGAAATAGTTTGGATTTAATTACTTCATTCATGTACCACTACATGTACTTCTCTCACAATTTTGTAGAAAGGGCACTCACTATAGTTAGGCATGACAACTTTTGTATGGTACAACACACTTCTAGGGTCTTAAATAAGATTGAAAAGTATTGTGACATAAGTGTAAAATATTGCCATTGTTAAAGATTTCCTACTTGTGGTATAGTGTGTCTATGTGTTTGACAGCTTAGAAAATAACGCTAACAGATGTTCACGTTTACATACAAAAACAAACAATAAAAAAGTACAACATATGAAAACAAACTTCACGTTTTAAACCGCTTTTACCAGAACAAGTTATAATGTATAAAGGGTCAAATTGCATGGTAAAGAAATACTTTTGATGTTGATGATAATGAGGTGATAGTTTATTGTTGATAAAACCTTGATTATTGATAAAAGTCACAGTATAAACCCTTTGGCAATGCAGTCAAGAGAAATGAGAAATACTTTATCAAACTGCTTAGTTCATGTCTTGGGTTGAATGTGAAAGGATGCTATCTGCTTCTTTATTTCAAAACACTTGGAACCCTTTCACGTTGAACCTCGATGTACGGTGAGGTGTAACAGTATTGTATTCAGGTTGTTACTTCTCATTCACTGATCACTGCTTTATGGCCTATATGTGTTGTTCTACCAGTAAAACCCACACTCGTGTACTTAAAGGTTTATCAGGTGTGGTAATAATACTTCCACCCTTATTCAATTAGTTTTTTCTTCATAAATATTTCATTAATTTTACTGTTAATAATTAAGCAGGGGAAGCCTGGATTTGTGACCATTGAATACAAGTTTTATTAATGAAGTGCAGTTGTTTGCATTTTATTTCTGTTTTGTTACATTTGCGAGATCCTGAATATTATCGTGATATTAAATACAGTCTCATACTTGCAGAAATACCATAGCTAGCACTTAATCGTCAATCCTTTACTAAATACAATGCAGTTTTAATTATTCAAGATATTGTGCGAAGATCATTTGTTTGATAGGAATAAGTGAAACAAAACCTTGTATCGTTGGCAGCGCATGGGTAAAAAAGTGGTAAAACATGACAAAATGGCATTGAAATTCAGTAATTTCATGCTTTTATAACTCGCAACAATATGAAACAAAATCATTACAATGTATAACACTTCTTGTAGGCTGATAGCTTGATCATGGTCGTTGTTATAGTGTGTGAAAATATGGGGTTTTCAACATGGATTTCTACACCAAAGGTTAAATATGATATGGTACATGTATAACTTTATCTTTGATAGGTCGTGCATGAAATTGATAAAATGTAAAAATATATATATGCTTATTATATAGTGTGGTATAATTTCACTTTTAATACATAAACACCTATTCTTAAATATGAATACATCGTGGTTTTTAGGCTTGACAATTCTGAAAACAAGGACAAAGTTGTGGATAAAAGTATCTTGTTATAGTACATTTATAGTACAGTTACAGGAAGCTCAGTTAAGCTTGTTGCTTGTAAGTTTTTCTACACCAGGAGACCACAACACTATATTCCAAAATAGAACATTGTCTCTAAGGACTTGAACACACAAACACACACAAAAAAGATAAATTATTTTCAAATCTGTTGTTTGCAATTATGATCCTTTTGTTGTGTACTGGTGTTGCGCTCATTTATTTGATTGATTAGGATTCTCTTCAAAAGTGTTTCTGCTTTATACATTATGTATGGAATATACTGCATACTCCAGCTGAAAGTAGAGTTTGAATGCCGAAATGGAGTAAGCTTACATATTTTGACCCCAAATACACAATTGTAAATTAGATCAAATGTACATCAACCATTGCAGTCCTATCTTGTCTCAAACCTAAATCACAAATCTTGAAGTGTGGCACTCCACTATGCTAAGCGGGCATATTGGGTGTTCGCACAAAGTGATAGTAGGTGTTAAGTTATTCTGAACACAAAATTAATTGAATTAGTTCATGTTCATGCTAATAAATAAGTTTTGTTGCGTCAGGACAACAAGTGATTGTACTTTCATGTTTAGAACTTAGATATGATAGTCAAAAGCAAAGGCATGCTCAGGTGTAAAGGTTCTAGTGAAAACAATTAGAATACACAAAATATGGTAGTTATAAAAGCTATAACTCAGCAGTTAATGACAGCCCAAACCTTCAGGGAGAGTGTGCTGTATTAGTTTATATGATTTGTTGGTGGCTGTAAGCAGTGTAGATACCCATAAATACTTGGTCATTATATAGCATCTGAGGTACTGTAAACGCTGCTTATAATGTTTGTTTATATTTTACTGAAAAATATCATAACACGTTTTTAATTATTAGTTTCAAAATAAATTATTTATTCCACGTGTGACAAAGTCCCCTTTTTACCAATATCAAGTGTGTGGTGGTGTATATATTTGGACAGTGCTAATAAGCTTAATGTGTGTTTTAGACTTTTGTTTGAATAAAAAAAGTTGGTTCAAAACAATAGCAATTAAGCTATGTAATTAATAGATTCATTAATAGATGTAGGTATTGCAAACCTGTTTTGGTTTATTAGAATAGTCAATACCTAAGTTTATTAGAAAGGTTACCACCAAATAAATAATAAATAATACTAACACAACATTTTGCCTATACAGTATCCTGTTATTATGGGAGTGAGGGCCAGACTCATCATGCAGACACACTTACAAGTAGCACTCTTTGTACACCATGCATTTCTAGTTATCAGAAGAAAACATTTGTTTACAGTAAACAGATATGCAGGCTTAGCAAAGAACAACTCAGGCCATAAATTACTGTAAATAATGAGTGAAATGAATACAGCAATGTACTATAAATATAACCCACTTGGTCTATTTCTCACTGTGGGTCAGCATTGTGAGCAGGCAATATGTGATGTTGTCTATTTCTCACTGTGGGTCAGCATTGTGAGCAGGCAATATGTGATGTTGTCTATTTCTCACTGTGGGTCAGCATTGTGAGCAGGCAATATGTGATGTTGTCTATTTCTCACTGT
>ENA-OREC01000122-OREC01000122.1-marine-metagenome-genome-assembly--contig:-NODE-122-length-21260-cov-13.196384_pt1 | contig 21260 bp, 10 predicted proteins | sample MGYA00248626_ERZ508543 | MGnify/ENA primary metagenome ERZ508543 (study PRJEB26211, sample SAMN05518279) | marine metagenome | isolation source: Puget Sound, Washington, USA | host: Bankia setacea...
AAGGGCGATAGTCACGTATGTATGAAGGGCGATAGTCACGTATGTATGAAGGGCGATAGTCACGTATGTATGAAGGGCAATAGTCACGTATGTATGAAGGGCGATAGTCACGTATGTATGAAGGGCGATAGTCACGTATGTACGAAGGGCGATAGTCACGTATGTATGCTTCACATAGCATGTACCAGACATTACCTTTGTTCTGTTTGGTTGATAGCCGTAGAAGGCAAGAAGACCAAGTTGTCTAACAAAAATGGTCATCAGAAATCCTTACTAACTCTTGGTTTACTTTGAAAAAAGAATTAAAATCAAATATTCAGTTGCAAATTGGAGTTCTGTATGCATCTGCTAGTATTAATGGCAGATATATTTTAGCTTAGTACTGGTTTGCTCAGGTACAGGTGCAATGCTCCGTGACTTTAGAAATAGAAAACATATCCATAATATAGCCAAGTTAAAATCAATTGCAAACATTATGAAACCATATTATGATATTGCTCCAGAATCCTTCTATACACATGGCTCCATAAGACTTGTTGTGTTGAAGTGCCTTGAGACCAACCACAACCATTGCAAACATATATTAGTCATTTACTGCCTGGTAATGTTGATACTTGAGGCCAAATTTAATAGTGGCATGTTACTGCACACTGTTCAATTAGAAGCAACCTTACAGAGCAAATGCAGTAAAATTAGTTTATTTGCTTGAATTAGACATTTGTCAGATGCCTTTTTTTCAAAATTCACAATTTAAATGATTTGAATGTGTTCAATATTCTAGGATTACACTGTACTACTTTAACATTATTATGTATGTGTCTTGTATCACAAACTGTCCTCCTATGTGACAAATGGTTCTTTTAACATCAAGGTGGAGCCCCAACATGTACTTGGGTTTTTCAGATAGGATGCCCATCGTACATTTCCGATCTGGTGGGCTGAACTCAGTATTTAAGATAAGTACTGGGGCGTTGCAGGATTAAAAATTTGATTTATCAACTTGCAAGCTGATTAAACCAGTTGCTGAGCGTGTGGCCTTGCATGAAACCATTTGTCACAGTTTTATTGTAGATTTTAGCCCATATTTGTTTTGTATTTTGAGTGTTTCACTTTTTGTGTGTGTACTTTTAAGGTTGCCTTTTATTTGCGCAGTGTATGCATTTATGTTCATCTCTCTGTCATATATGGTTGTAGGCTTTGTCATTGTATGGAAGGCTTTTCTCCAAACTGACCTAAGTTGTATTTGTTTCATATAGATTTAAGATAGCTGTACACTCCAACATTAATTGCAGGACTAAACATACCAGAGTTTTCTTGGCCCGTAAAAGCACACCAGAAGATGACTTTAATGGTCCTAACTCAAAAGGCTTTTGTCACGACCCTGCACAAACAGAAACATTTGCAGTTGAAGTTGAAGATATTCGTATTGTTGGCCCCCAACCCATCGATCATCATTCATTTATACAACATTTCAGCTTATGATAGATTTGTTGTATATCATGCACTAATGGATTGTTACGAGTCTTTTGTGACGGTCTTTTGTGTACGTGTGCCGATCATTCTTTTCCTCGGTTTTATACCTCGCTGTGCATCTAAGCATGATAATGAGTTGGATTGTGCACTTTGAAGGAGGATAACTTTATGACACAATTTGTCACACTACCCCCCTGTCTGGTTTCAGATTGTCTTTTGGCAGTGTTAATAGTCACGTTGTTTGATACACTCGTTTGAGCCTCTTATTACGTAATAATTTCATCATTATGCCACCATATAAAACAATGATTTAGGTGGCTGCATATCATAGTGCATTTTCTATGTGCAGTACATCGTATAGGAGTAGATTGAGGAAAAGTGCTGTCACGATAGTCCACCAAGGTCGTGTATTAGCGGTCAGGGACCAAGCTTTCTAGGTCAGGATAGAGGGGTGACTAGTTCCATCTTCCTATTGGCTATGTCAATTGTCCAATATCATTGTCCTTTAGATTTGGCAGCGAACATTTATCTCTTTTAAGTTATAGGAAACAAATGTCTTTATGCTAAATGAAATATTTCGATTGATTTTATTGGGTGATAAAAAGCTCTACATCATATTTTGGTAGTATAGGTGCAGTACCGTGTAACCTTTTGGTATTAAGGTGCTGTAAAAGTCAGTAAACCAATCAACCAGCCAATTATATGTAAATCTTTAGGTCAAGACCTACTTAGTTTCATTTAAAGTAGGTTATAGTGGTTGCGAGAATGTCAAATCCTTCTGTAACTACATGTATCAGTAATCTGTGTGAAAGCTGCTCTCATTTTATGTGATGGTATTCTTAGCTAGATTGGTCTGAAGTCTCTCCAACACACCAAGATCAAATAGCCTTGTTTGCTGAATGATTGGTAAAGTTCATAGAGAGGATGATTGTAAAATGGTTTTATCTGCTTCTTTATTTAATACCACCTACACCTTATTCACTTTCACCCCTCTTAGAAGACATAGGGTCGTTGATCGTTAACCATTTCTTAGTTTACATACCACTGGCTCCAAAATGGTCTTAAATTTCTTGAAAGGTATTAGATTAGGGTCTTTAAACTTTTTGAGGTCAGTTTTGTAATTCTTGTGGCAAACTACAGGAGTTAACGTGTCCCATTTTGGCTGCACCTACGTATTAGTACCTCAAGAAAATGTTTTGATGTTATAAACCTAAATTGTATGGAAACCCATTATTTTGCACTTACATTCTGAATGAATTTCTCTTTAAATGTTCCCCTGTATCTATATTGTGTGAATTATGTTACATCTTGGTTAAGTCTATCCTGTACTTTTAGTGTTAATGGCAAGTCTAGTGTCAGTCCCATCCTATTACATCTAGCGATAGTATGCCCCAAAAACTTGTGAATGAATGTTTTATGTCTGATCTAGTTTTTCAAGCTTCCGGTGATAATGAAATGTATGTTAATGTTTTGTTATACAATAACTTGGCCCTTATAAAACCAGTCAGGTAGTGGTTAGATTGTCCGTGGACCATCTTCTTATTTGTGTACAATTAGTGGGATATAATGTTTCCAGCACGTTGTCATGGAAATTGTAGTTGAAATATAACCCCTGTGTACTTGTGTTTTGTTTGAGACATTGAGACATTTTGAGATATCGAGGTTACTTGAAGGAAAACAGTCTAAACTTCTGTGTATGGAATAAGACATTCATAACAGTTTTCTGTCCAACACATTATATGTACTTAACTATGATATATTGTATTATGTAAGTAACAAATCCCATCTAGAGTTCTGTCTACTGTAGGTTTTGTTCATCATGGCATGAATTGTTGCCTTTGTTTTGTTTTCTTCAGTAGCTTAATGTTTTGATTATTGTTTAAGCTATTATTCTTGTGCTCTAAGGTAATGGATTTGTGACTTAATGCTTGCAAGAAAGTGTCAACCCATAGACTATTTTAACTGGGTGTCAACCTGTCTACCTGATTCCGTAAGAACATAGTTGCTGTTTTAATCAATACTGGTTATATATGTAGATGCCTTTCCCATAGATGTATTCTCTCCTTTCAAGATGCCACTTCTGTTCTCATATTGTTCTCATATTTCAAAACCTGTGATTATGTTACCATACTCATACAATGTAATACAATAAAAGACAGACAATATATATAAATTTTCACGTTTTTTATTTCAACTAGGCTTGCTTGCCAGAAACCATGGTACACAAACAAAACTATATCCACTGGAAAATAAGTGTAGAAACAAAAATAAGCACATCACTTTTATTTATACATAGTGTTATTTCGGTTGTTATTTGCCAGAAAACGTTTGAGAAAATTCGTTTCCAATCCAGCCAAAATTTAGTTTAGCACTTCAAAAGTAATAAGATGGTTTTATTTTGTTGTTTCTTTATTTTCGTCTAAACTGAGTGATTATTTTTGTATTTTCCCATGATTCCTGGCAAATATCACAGAGTGATTGGCTGATGGATTTCCTGTCAAGTGAAATGGACACAATGTTTTGTTGTTTTTTCACGTTTTTTTGTTTGTATGCTAGCTCGAAGACACTACAACAAGAATTAAAACTGATGGTATGTTCTAACAGACAAACTTCTATGCTTCTATCAATTAACAAGTCGAGAAAGTCTACAACTTACAACATGTTTGTTCATCACTGAATTTAATGAATGTCTGAATTTGTACAGTTTTCATCCCGTCTTGCCGTGCATTTAAAGGATGTCGATAGAAAAAAGCTAATGTAAGTAAAAAAAAAAGAAAACACTTAAAAAGACTCAATTCATGAAACCCATTTAAGGATTCACAATTTAAAAATGATTTTCATAAAACTTTCCGTCAATGATTTTTCAAATTGAAAAGAATGAAATGTAAATTTTAAAACTACCATTATGTATAATGTTAAAATGTAGACAAAACTAGCTAAATCTAACACGGGTATTAATGCTGTTGCACAAAATAACAATTCAATGGTTCAATTAGGTGTGCATGTATTTTTTCTGTCTGTAAATTGACGTAAGAGCTGTTACCAAAATGGTGTATATTTCATCCTATAATAACCACAAGTAGCTTATTCATACGTCTTTGTAGACTTCAATTATTGTTTTGCACTACTTTAAATGCCTATTTGGAACAATTTAACCATCCAGGATATCTAGCTTTCTACTCAATACCAATAGCTGTACTTTTGTTCTAGCATGTAAAGCCTTGAGTCACCTCCCCTTTATCAACATCAGCCATTTATAAAGTCAACTGGTTTACAAGGGCCATAACTCTGGACAATGTGATATAGATGCAGTATTACACGTTAATATCATACTGTAGTAAACCAGAGTCATCCAAGCCCTAATAGACCCGAATTGTATGTAAACAATTTAAAACATCTAACAAATAATAGCAATAATGATAATTATAATAATAATAACTGGAAAACAATTTCTTAAATAAGTGATGATTGTAAAATGATGTACACAGTATGAAATGATTTATGAATACATGAAGACAAATCTAAAATCATTAAAAAAAACGCATACCATTTCTTAACAAAATGGAAATACGGTACTAGTCACTAACATAGTTTAACTAGAATAATCTCCCTTGAATACTTTCCTCTAAAAGGAAGCTCAAAAACTGAGTTGTTGTTGTAGACTGCAGGGAGGCAGTGTAGGTAGACAATGATATGAAGCACATTTAGACACACTTGTGTAAGTTACAACTACAACTCACACACACAATGTCCTTGTGGTGTTTTAGTACAGATTTATTTAACCCTAGGAGCAGTCTTGCTCAGTCTCTATAACAAAGCTCTCCATCAAGCCTCAAGTGATCTGGTTTCAAAACAATTTGATCATGATCACTTGAGTGCTTGCCCAGTTTTTCCTTCACAGCAGTAACTAACTGAGTACTTTGTCACAACGTGCAGTCTTTCCTTACAAAGTCCTCTACACAACTATCTAGACCTATATATACAGGAATCGTTTTAACCCTGGAAAAGTTCTCCCTGAGTAATGGCTTCACCGTTATTTCCAGGTCATCCTGCAAACAGTCTTGAATGCTTTCGCCTTGCTTTGTACCCTTGCGCCCATGGCATTGTACCGGAGAGTCTGCCATACCTTAGCCTTCGTGGAAGAGAAATGCCTGTCGGGGGACACTACACACTAACACAACGTCTTTCAGGCTTTAGTGGGGCCAGAAGCAATGTTATTTGGAATACTTTTGTTTCAACAGTAATATCACAATGTTGCACCTTGAATCCTTACATGTCCTGGGCTAACAGTTGCCACTTTGCTGTTCTGAACCACTACTACTGTCTGATAATTTTATTACAACGTCACTTGTGTTATTTTCAGTGTTATTGTCTTTCTCTTCTTCAATGTCAAACTGAAATTTGCTTTCTGTTGCTTTTTCATCTGATTTAGCACTAGAGCAGAAGCTAGAGGAAGGACTGATTGGGATCATGCTCTGGTACCAGTCTCTGTTCTCTTCGACCTGGTCTAAGATCTCCTGGGCATCTGGGTACACAAGGTCAGCCCAGGTCTCCCACAGTGGGTGAAGGATGTAGTCAATAAAACCAACCTGCAATAACACAGAAAAAACACTTTAATTAGTCTTAATGATAAACAAACTTCAGTAATAAGTCTAGCGGTAAAAAAACAGAAAAAAAACGGAAACTGTCATAGTTATAAAACCATTCACTTTTAAATGATTCACAACAACTCTGTCCCAGACACTATTTCATTTTTTATATGATAAACATCTTGCAATTTCTGATGTGAAACAAAGTTTAATTGAATTGTTAATTAACAAGAACATTCAAATATGCAAAATAAACACTCTAGTTAGCACATGTGCGTAAAACGGTGAAAAAACTAAACTGCCAACATAAAAAAATAGAACAAGTTTAAAAATTCAACAACTGTCATAGGGAACGGGTTTTTGTTAATTTGCATGTATTTTGCACGTATTTAATGGGTGTAGTAGATATTTACCTGTGATTTTTCCACTGTTGCTGTAAGTTTGTCACACATAGGGCTCAGATCTAACCCTTTTTCACGTTCCATATCACCCTGTCTGAAGAACTCCATCATTAATCGATCGAGCCATTTCTGGTAGATGGGAAGAGGTTTGGTTGGATTACTCAGATCTGCACAGTGAACCATGTTCTGTAAGACCTAGAAAGAGACAAACAAACACCACCGTAAATAAACAAGTTGGAAAAGTAACAAACAATGTAAAAGTATACTTAACAGTAAATACAAAAAATATATAAATAGCCGCGGACGTTATTTATGTGTCACGAGTGTTTATACATTTTCGCTATGATGTAACAAGGAAATACAATAATCAGCTCTTTTTGTATTTTTTTCTCCTCTGGTACCCCAAAGGTTAATAACATTTAACTCTTCACCAAAAGTATACATGGCCTAACCTCGGATGTCATACCACAATTTTCCTACCAATTTATAGGGTTATTCACCTGTTTTGTGCTTTTGTTTCATTGTTAAGAAAACGCTCATTTTTATCGTTATTTCTCAATGAAAACAAGGAATTCTGTCCTCATGCGAACATCTCCTTTCAACGCTTAAGGTACACGTTCATTAATCTTAATTAATATTTGTGTTTTCAAAGTTTCTGTGGATAGTAGAGGAATGCAGAGAGTGATGTATGGGCAACTCTCAACAGAACAGCTAGTATTCAGTGTAGTTGGTTGATTGACAAACGTGTCAGAAATCCAACCACTCATATAATGAATTGGAATTTTAAAGTGACATGTGACGCGTACCTGTATTCTGTCTTGATAATTGTCGAGTAGAAGTACACCAGATCCGGCGACTTTCTTCGTTTCCACCATCGTCTTTAAGTCAGCTAACAGACTCATGTGTTTGGACATATCAGTGGCGAGGACCATATCGATGCACATCTTCCGTAATGTCTGTCGTTGTTTATTGGAGAGGTTGAGAAATATGTCACAGTTGTCCTCCTGCAGCAGTTTGAATGCTACTGCCAGATGGTGGTTTTCCAACACAGACTCGTCATTGTACATCAACGCAAGCTCTGAACCTGTAAACACACAAATAGTCAAAACATTAGTACAAATGTACCAGTTTAATATTCACAACACTCTAAGTACATGCTAACTAACATAGTGCCCACCACAATAGTGGCACAGATTTGTGTGATCAACATTGACTAGTATTGAAGTTCCATTAACAAGTTTGCTGCAGTAGTATCAAGCCTTCCATTAACTAACAAGGGCTACACCCAAGGTCAATGTGACCACAGTGTGATAAACATGTTGTTTACTCTACTGACGTCATGATGCAGATACAGCACAAGGAGAATCTAAACCCAGGAGAGAGAACAACTTGAAAGGAACTGGTGCCCTTATCATTGCTGAAGCATTAAAGTGTGTTTTCCTTTCCATTTAATGCATGTTAGATGGGATGACAAATAGTGGAATGCCAGCGCATATTAACTTGTCAATCGACCGCAGCTAAGTGCTGCCTCAGAGATGCAAATTTGTAAACCACACATACTTCATCTTTCTCACTGATCAATGCTTTACTAATACTTGGCATTTTTTCAGATGAAACATAAGCATTTGATTGTCTACAGCTGTTGACAACTAGTACCATGGCTTCTATTTGATTTTTTTGACTGACTTGTGGAACCATTATGTCTAATTGTCAGCGAAATATCTGTTCTAAGTTCATATACCAGCACCTAAATTGTCCATAACCCATTCTACCAACGTACTGATGTCTCATATTATCATTGTACTCCATAGTAAATATGAACCTTCGGCCAGTAGAGAAGTCAGTTACACCAAGAGTCCCCTGTGTACCACTTCACTGATTGTACCAGTAGATAACGTTTATATCACTGACTGAGTTTTAGTTTGAAGTGACGGATGGCAATTCAAAATGTTGAACAATTGGGGACTTGTTTTTGTACTGTATTGTGAGATATTGTTTCAATCATGTTTTGTAATTTAGGTCACATGAGGTAACTAGGTAGACAAAACAAGCGTCATGATTGTTTAAAAGTTTGGGCACAAAGTGTATATATACAAACCAAATGGAAAATACAAGCAGGTTTGAGACAAGTAACCTCATTGTTTTGGTTTGATTTCTTGATAACTGTTTGTCATTCAGGGTCATGTAACGGTACAGATAGCTATTGTTAAAGGTTGTTACTACTGGGTATGTCTTTATTGAAGGAATCAAGCATTATTCTTTAACCATTTTGGCAGAGATTTCATGTAGATCTGACTTGATAACGAGCAGCGCCCATAACATGTTTGTGTCCTTAGGGGAAATTCCTACCATTGAACTGAAGGGGGTAAATGAACTGGATCGCAAAGAATTTTGTTATTACCATCCGTTATCTTTGATAATTTCGCGTGATAATGAAGTAAATATGATTTCATGTGAGATAACTTTTAATTAGTTGAACTTCTCGCTTCAAGTTCACTAATTACATCATACACAAGTGACAGTCCGGTACAAATTGAGAAATGAAATCACACTAGCTAAGGTGTTTCACGCTACTCCTGTCTATCACCTGTACCGCCCTGTTTTAAAGCGTGTGGTAAATTGACACCAAATATATATACTACTTACTGGTATTAACGAGGAACTGGTTTGTGACACCTGGATGGTCGACGTCGTGAATGGCACTGGCAAATATGGCCGCCAGAATCTCAAGGTCTGTGAACACATTCTGAAAATATGCAAAATACGTCAGCATGAGACTCTTGTTTCACGTCAAGTATAACACGCTTGCAACATGCTTTCACTTTTCGTGCTGCAAATGATTTACATTGTCGAGACATTTAACGAGCGTGTATCAGGATATGTAAATCTATTGTCTATCATTCTGGCCGTTAAAAGCACTCATATGTCATATTAGACTGCACCAAATTCTTTCGATAATCTGAGCATAGTTGTGGTAAGAGCAGACATTTTATTAATTTTATTGTCTTCTGCTAGCTGATTGTGGGATGTTTGTACAAATGGGCCTTTTGGTAAATGACATCGTTAGGGACAAAAACTTGCCAGGGACTTTTTACACATAAATTAGCTTACAAGGAAGTCCATTTGGTTCTTAAATCATTTACAAGCTCATTTTTTCCCTTGTTAAGTCTTCCATAAGTAGGGCAATGTCTTTTAAACATGCCAAGTGAACCAAACTTTCGGTCAACAGCCTTTTCTTGAATGTTTCACGAAAAATAAATTGGTCTTGACGCGACTATAATCTTTATGTTTTCACCATTTATTTCTATTGTTTATTACTATGAATCATTTTCATTCACAAAGCTTGCAGAAAATAAGAGCTGTTCACATATTAAACTATTTCTCTTACAATATTTCCTTTGTGCATGTTGTTTTTCACTTACGCTTTCTCAACAATATATATTATATAACAGCGTGATTTATACTCGGAAATTATTATCTGCGCCACATGGGGATGGTCTATGTTTAAAGCTTGCAGTATTAAAGAGCGAGATAGTGAATTCATCACTCATAGCGCAATGACGTTATGAACAAAACAGTTTTTCCCTTGTACTGATAATGTGTTTTCATTGAAAAGGGGAAATATTAAAGTCTGTCAAGCTGCTTAGAGAAGCCTTGATTGTGGCAAGCTCTATTGATTGAAACTCCGGACGACATCATGATATTTCTTTAATATTTAAGTATAAAAAAAGGTGCAATGCTCGTCAAAACACAATTTTCTAAAGTACGAATACCTTTACAGAGGGGCAGCGACATTGAAATGAGTTAATTTATGCACAAGATGAAAGGGAAAATAAACTTATAAGTGAAAAACAACAGAAAAGAATGCAAAGGTGAGCGCTGTGCAAGGACAGAGTGGAATGACCACGAAAACTTGAAATTGAAATTCAGAATGAGACGAAATTAATGAAAATATGCAGACAATTTATGAGCAGGAGTAAAAGTTTATATATAAAGGTAAAATGAGACATGGAACCACGAAATTTGTATGAAAATATAAAGGAAATAAGAGGTGATTGTGGAAACTACATACCTCTAATGCTTGTGCTGAGAGTAGAAAGTGTGTGGATTGTGTGACGTCTGCTGCGTGTATACAGTTGTGGTAGGGAACGTCTGAGTGGTAGTGATCCTCCAAATGCATCAAGTAGGTAATCAGCCTTGTAGCAGGAATATTGAAGGTATTACACAAGTTTCGATCCTAGAAAACAAAAATAACCCAAATGTTAGATATTGATAACAAGAGAAACAAAAACAAAGAGACAAAAAGAGTAACAGGAGGCATTTCCATCCATTTGACCCACTTTTTAATCATTTCTGATACAACAATACATTAGAGCTTGTGGAATACAGAAATAAATCAATGCAGTTTCATTTACTTGGCATTTGTTCAAAGTACATGATATATCAGAGAGTTCTGCTTCCACAGTTTACATTGTTCATTTATAGAACAGGTTTTAGTTATTGAGGAAAAGTACAAGCAACTTATTTTTACCTGAAATATTTTGTAGGTTACACAGGTTAGAGGTCGGTTATTTGAGTATTCTGCAATTTTGAACATGTCCACTCCCCATTTGTCCAGGTCGCCTAGCAACTGAAATGAAAGAGAATCAAAATTACAATCAGAAAAAAGTCAAAAGAACCAAACATACACATTTTTTTTCACAAGGCCAAATATCTTGCAAGGCTTCACAGATGTTAGGAAAACTTGCCACACTCTGCATTTCAGTAGAGTCGAACATTTCCCAGACTTGTTTATTGTATTTAGTGAAGCTATCTGAAAATGCGTAATATTGCCAAAGTTCTGTCAAATCCCATGAATTCCTACAGAAAGGTGGGCAGACAGTGCTGTGTGGAACATCAATAATTGTAGAAACTATAGGTAATTGGTTGTCTTTATTGTTAACTGGCACTAAGCCCTAGCACGAAATACCAAGCTGAACTCACAAACACAACTGCTGCCAAGTATAAAACACAAAACCCATACACCACCATATTGTCTAACATGAAATGCTTTCTTATACAATAATAAAATGGAAACTGTTGTTACACTTAGTGCAGTAATATCAGTTGATTAATCATGAACAATAACACTTCTTGGATTTTTAAACTGTAATCGAAGCCCACAAGGCATGATACAGTACTTTGTTAAATATCAACGATTATAGATTTTAACTATTTTAACCGCAGTACGTGTTCTGATTCAACTTCTTCAAGTGTGTTTTGTGAAGTGTGCTGCACAGATGAGCTAGGAGTGTACAATTGTATAAATATACCTGCACTTGGGTAAGCAAGGTAGTTCCAGTTAATATTGAGCACACAAAGTTATTATTTACCTTGCCAAGCTCTTCCTTGTGAGGAGTTTCTACACCGAATTTTGGCACTTGACCAGTGAAGCTGTTGGTGTGTTTAAGTTTGCGTACGCCAGTGATCTGTGTCATCGGTCGGGCCTTGCCAGTGTGTTTCACATTCTCCTTCTCCTTGTGTTGCTGCTCATTGTCCTCGATCTTAAACGATGGAACATCTAGCTCTTGCTGTTTGTCTGCAAAGATACCAGAAAAGTACGTCCATTAATATCCACTGCCAAAATCGACCAGACATTTCGAATATGAAAGGTCCCTTTACGTAACCACCATGTCCAAAAACAAAATGAATGTATATTGTTACATAAACATTATCAGACTTGCTGAATGTTTTCATTGAAGAGTCTTTCACAAAGTCAATCTGCCAAGTAAAACTAGTTACGTTGAGAGACTTGGGAAGCCTTATGGACTAACCAGCCTATAATCGCTTGTACATGAAACTATAGAGAGCTCTCCAGACTTCTCTAGGATGACGTCAACGTATACAAATTAGCGTGCAAGATTCAATTCTGTAATGCTCAGATCAGACAGCTGTGAAACCCAGGGATTTTTTGTCTCTAATGAAAGAAAAAATGAGGACAGTCTCAGTGGTACGTAATGAAAAACTGGAATGACGTTAGAGTGTGCGCAATACATAACTTCACTTGAATCTCTAATGAACAGCTTTAACTATATACTAGACACATGCTATAAAACCATCATGTACCAATTATTTTTCAGATATAATCCTTCACGTTTGATTACATTTTTCAGATTCAATAAGCACTGTGCCCTTGTGTTCAATAACTGCTGCACTGGGGTTTTTACAATATTGATCCTGATGTACTCTACAAAGCAGCTTATGATGCAAAACTCAAGAAAAATGGAAAAAAAATGTCTTGCAACTGCGTCATTAGTTGCTATTCATCAGAGCGATAACATCTTCCCCTTTTAACTCACAAAGACTTGCTGGGATTCTTTTCAATTTATCTATAAAAATCTTTCAAACCTTTAACAGCAGTGTTGAAGATCTTAAGTATTTGAAAACAATATACAGGTATTCAGCTATGTGTCTGTAAAATGGTCCTCTATTGAACGCGAACCAGTGTTCCGGATTCATGAATCTACTAACACACATAACAATATGATTACATTCCCCCCTGACCTGATTTATGATAACATATGACGTCAATCGAACCTCTCTCTCTCCCTGAGTCCCCCACCCCCTTCAAAGCAATACACCTTTCATTGACAACGCAATCATTTTAGCTATGAGTACAACTACTTAGAAAAAGAGGGGCTAGGTTGAAATAGGGGGGGGTGGGATTTGTTTGGCTTGTTTAGACCGACACAAACTAGAGAACGAGAACCCAGTAAAAGGGAGCACCTGATAGTGACATCACAAAACCAGGTGGAAGAGATATTGTGCTGATAAGTGTGTATGTCAAAATCATTTCTCATATGATTGAAAGGCGGGTTGACCAAAGTCGACCCAATGACCATCATGTGCCACCTGTCATTTCATAACTCATGTCACCTGCTACACCTAGTATCCCTGTCCCGGTGTACGTATGTTTTATACACTTACAATAAGTATCAATGAAATCATGCACAGATATCAATATACGTAAAACGTCACTTGATTTTGCTTTCTCATGATGATTAAATTATAGTAAATAAAATTGTACACGGACATAAAAGCTTACAGTATAAACAGATGCAGCTGAATGATAATCAATGAATTGCGTTCAACTATTGATTTGTAATACTAGCCTTGTAGTGGCCCTAAGTGGTTGTTTGCCCTTTGCATGTATAGCGGCATTACTTTAATGATTTGTTTAATGAAGTGTTTCCCTGCTATCCTGGACTGATCATGAGGTGAATGCATGATACAGCATCGTGGTCAGAGCCATTGATGTAAAAAAGTGCACGATAAAAAAGCACACTCAACATTTAACACAGCTAATCTGTACTGTTGACATTTAGTGGCCACTTGATCCCATTTCCCTAATGTTTATCGATTTCTCTTATCAAAAATGATACCAAACCCAGCAGATAAGTCATATACTATGTGATCAGCCTGAGTAAAGGCAAACATTATCCTTACTATCACACTCAAAAGTGTCAAGGGTTGAAACAACTTCACTTATCTCATCATACCAGATACAAGTACACACAACACACAGTTTTACCTGTACATCTGCTTTTTTGAGTGAACTTTTTATGAATCTTTGGAGATCTAAAATCTATTCTCCTTAATCCAAAGCTGTCCCTTGTCTCAATCATAGCTCTGAATGTTCACAACACTCCTCCCCACAGACAACAAAATACAACCTCTTAATTCACTTAAAAATTTACAACATCATTCTCATCTCAAGAGCCGTTGCCCACTGTGGAGCCTGCATTGCTGCATCTTATATACCCCAGCCATTGTATAAGTATGAGAACTGGAGACAGTGACATCATTGGTGATCCAGTTTTAACAGGTGGTATCCATGTTTGTACTATTGATTTTAACAGTTGCTTGTACATAGGTGATAACAAGAAGTCTACAAACACAATGACAAATACTGCAAACTGACCTATTGCTGTTTTAAGTCCCAGCTGACCATAATACCACTGACCAATAATTTTGTTAACAGCTTATACAACTTCATTCAGGTTAATTCTGGTACTATCGACCCAATATTTGCCCAATAATTCAATACACTATAACACTTTTAAATCCACTAATGCCTTGATATTTTGTTATTATTTATGTTTTGACTGGCATAAATATAATTGGTTCATGACTTATGAAATACCTTTGTGTTTGTCATTATGTAAAGGTATGTTTTATATAAAGTATTTGTTCTACAAGATTCTTAGATTCATGACATAAACCTGATGGTCACAAGTTCCAAAACATTTACTTATTCTTATGTTAAAAGATACACATACTATAGTTATCAAATCAGTGAAAACACATTACTTAACCTGTCTTACCTAATGATGGGTCAAGACAGTGATTGTGATTATTTAAGTGAAACGTTTTAAAGTGACTAATGTATCCTAAACAATATTACATTTTACTTGGTTTATCGGTATCCCTAGGTAATGGAAAGTACTTTGTAAAGCTGGCAGAGTAAAGAAACTGATGTTTACAGTTAATTTAATCTGTAGTTAATCACACATGCATATTTTAGCAGCGATAATTTATGTTACCAAGTACAGGCAAAGTTGCTGTGTGCCGCGGCTTGTCAACAACCAAAACAAAAGCTCCCGTTGTAATGCTGCACAATTTTCACAAGTTTTGTAGGGCATTTACACATTTTACAATTACTCTATTTTACCATTTTATAATACCATCAAAGGGTTATAACTTGTTGGAAACTGAAGTGGAGCAGAATTATAACTACCCTTTTGTGGGGCAATGTCTTTTCCTAAAAGGTCACCCTATTTACACTGCGAGTATTCTATGGTAAAGGCTGACAGCTTAAAAGTATAACCGCAATTTCTATAATGCTTTTTAACAACTCGCTGACATTTCCTTCACTGATAAATCCTCTTTTTTCCTGTCAGAAGAGGCAACCAATTTTCTTGTTATTAACTTGGAACAGGAAAAACATTACAGAGCTGAGGATCTTAGTGGGAGAGTGTTATTGTAGAACTTGCCGAGTGGTTTAGGAGTTCAGGTGACACAAGTATACTGCATGTGAAGCTTGTATCCATACTTATTTACATTGCCCATGATGACCAAGGTTTTTATTACACATTATCTAACATCAGTCAGTCAGCGCTACATGACACCCTAGCTCCCAACTGTAAATGTACATTCTCACAAAGCAGTCAACTTTTATTCACATTTGCATGCTGAAGTTCACACTGTTGTAACCAGCTTTCAAGTCAACTGTCAACATGCTATATTGTAACCAGTGAATCGCATACATATGTAACATTGACGGACACTAAATGACATGTGTGAAATTGCTTTATTATTTAAACATGACATCGGCTGTCAGATTATGGCGGAAGACATGTTCATATCTTACTTCAAACTTCATACTTAAGTATTCAATTAGCCATTTCCTTGTAGCTGTATATCAGTTAGTGAGAGGGTTCATTTATTAACACTCTAAAACAAATTTATGATTTAACTCAACCGATTGTTAAGTTAACTCAGTGTCATCAACCGATTTTTAAGTTAACTCTGATATCTGTACTACATATCCTGACTTTGTTAATGTAGATAAATCTCCAACTTATGTCTGTTACAAAATCATCGTTCTACTATATAAACCATCAGAGAAGCCTTGAAGAGGAAACTGAATATTTATTAAGTATGTCAGTGAGTGTGGTATAATGGAAGAATGTATGTCAATAGAAAACTTTGTTGCAGGTTGTGTTGGAAAGGAAACCTCTTCAAAGCCGGTGACCCCCACTGGAGTGAGTGAAAACATTCCAAATGCCAGAGTTATCAGTCCTGAAAGCCTTTAGTACACACAAGTTGCCGTTGTAAATCATGGTGAAATATTTCTTATCAGTTGTCGAAAACTATCTGACACACACAACCATCTGCCTCGGACAGAAAGTGGAACATTATTTGGTAATGCCTGGTGACTATTATTTACAGGTTTAATGTCCTGTGTTAAATTTATGACACTGAAAAACATGCTTGAATAAAAACCAGTTCATAAATTGTTCCAAACTCATGACTTTCTATACGTGACAACAATGGGGAGTAAATTCTTTGGGACAATCAGAGCACATGTCTTCATCTAAAGTTGTTTCAGTACACACGATTGATCGATATCTTGAAATTACGATGTATGTTTTAAATCAGTAGTGCTAAATGACTGTTATTTTCAGAACGAGTACTCAATGCTGTCCCATCTATACTAGACTAGTAGGCCACATCTAAAGGTCTCGTCTCATTTTCTATGGAACATTGTTCTCAGTGTAATGTGCATCTGTCATAATAAAACAATGCCTATGACAGAGAAACAAGTACACCTAGAATGACATGACATCATATCGCAGTCCACATTCTAGGAAATGGAGGGAAAACTGTTACAATCAATAGTCGCCGTCTGCGAGTATAATGTAGCTGGTAACTAATGGCTGGGAACAGCTGCATTGCTAAGATGTGCTACGTAGTTCGCTTATTTATCCTATTCTCGCTGCAGAAGATTTTTTTTCACCAAAGAAAATCAGAAGACCTTTCCTTATCTATCAAAGAGTCAGGTCTCAGATAAAACTTTACTTATGTCTTTTGAATACGTGCAGTTAGGGATGTAATCATTTGGAGAAAAAATGAGAAAACCTTGTTAAAACTACGTTATAGATGATAAATGTTTTTTGGCCCTGCGATTATCTTCCCAGGTTTCTGTTGCAGTCCCTTGTCTTAATTTGATGCGCGCTAAAAATTCCGGCACACACATAAAAAATATTGGCAAAAAAGATACTGTATGACGAAAGATCCTGGAGTATGATAATTGCATTAGTGTAAGCTAACAAACAATAATGAAAGCATGTACTACTGAGATGCCTTGATGACGTCAAAACAACGAGAGAGGCAGAAAAAGTCATGACTAGTGGCCTAGACCTATCAACCTAGAATGCCACAAAACTGACATAAAACTTGATAAGCATGTTTCAGATGACGTAATATCATACCAAGTCTTCTGATGGAATGATAAGGATGTAGAAACCATGAGAGTGCACCAGTACCATCCTCTAGTTTGTAACATTTTCCAAGCATAATTAGCAAGAGAGTACATAGTGTACAACCAAACAGTTCATTGAATGTTGTTAGAAAAGTGAGAAAAAAAAACAAAAAAACAATTATCGATTAGTATTTGTGAGATATTTTTTATAATGGTTTAACGTAGGCTTATCAGTATTATAATGGCTTAGAGAAAAATACAAAAGAGATCAACAAAGAAAGTTAAGGAGAGAAAAAAGTCAAACAAAATAAAAAGATGGAAAGTAGGAACAAAATGAAGAAAAATATAAGATGCTGAAATACGTACATGTAAAATTGAAGTAGATTGGCGACAGAATATTTCTGTTGTCCTGAGCTGAGAAAATGCCCATGATTCTGTTTGCGTTAAAATCCTCTTGGTTAGGTACCATACTCTCAAGTGCACATGCAGGCATATTACACAATTGAAACAGTCCAAACTTTACTGCTTTAAACCACAGTATTCCCTCTTTAACTCCTCAACAGTCACTTATATTATAGTCGACATTAAAGTCCACAATTATATCCATCAACAAATAGCTCTGCATTTGAATATTAAACTTGTATACACAACATAAAGTCCACCAAAGTTAATCAACTCTTTCAAACACTGAATTTGTGTATAACTTATATAATCCAATGCTTTAACAACAAAGATAGTCCACTATTTTATAATAACTCCTTTTTTCACTTTGAATTAACAATAAACAACTTTTCCAGCACATATATTTATTTGTTCAAGTTATCCTTCAAGCCTCTCTGTATAGATAGTAAAGATGTGCACATGTGTTTAACAATACAACTACTGTTCAATGTTCTCTCTACAAGCTACTCTGATAGTTTGCCAATACACTGGGTCTACTTTGCTGATATAACTACCACTGTCTCGCTTAACTTCTCTCAGCCAATCAAATCACAGCCTGGCTAGCGTAGTACAAAACCACACGGAGTTGGCTTGCTTATTGAATGAAACAGCTCAGTTGAAATATATAAACTGTCAGAGGAGATTAACGTAGTTTTTTCGTCAACCTTAATTTAATTATCATACGTTTACACTCCTGAATTAATCTGCAATTCACTAAATTGATGATAGAAACAAGGAAAAACATTATCCAATGTTTAAATGGTGTTTAAGTGCTCCTATGTAGTAAGTTAAGTTATGGTTATAGCTCTTATCATTCTACTCAATGGCAAAGAAAATTGCAGTTGTGAAAGAAAACGCAACCAGAAAAATACATGTTGATTTGATGCATGATCAAAACAAGAAAACTTTATGTAGGAAACCAAAAAAAACTGCAGATAACTTGTATTTACAGTTGGATAACATGTTTTAGAATGTGAAGATTGCTTAACAAAGATTGCATGTTCTCATGTTTTGAAATACTTTTTGTCTACAGATATTCATGTTCTTTGTTTGATTTTGTAATAAGCTACACTACAGTGTTCATGTACATTGTAATCTCGTCTTAAACAGGTGTTCAGTCAGACTCCAGATGTCAGGTACGGTAACCACAGTGACAACATCCCAGCATGTGACTTTCACTTTCAAACATTTATTGTACAGCATAAGTGTGACCTAGTTGTATCTTTAGCTAACAACATCTGGTGTAACCTACATCACATAATGGTTTACCTACTGAGCCAAAACTGTGCCGGAAGGTGTAACAACAGCGACACCAACACCAACTAACAACAACCTAATTTATGTGGCTGCGTAACCAACACGATCTGTCGTCTGATAATACAATAATTGTTAATTTCAGAGAAAATAATTTTTAGATTCAGCTAATCTGTCTGCAGACGAAGCATTTGTTATGTTATATTACCAAAAAAGGATTTAAAACACATAATTTTGTTATATTTAGAATTTTTATCTCCAAAAATTTACTAAAAATCTGCCCAATCATGAAAGTGTTGTGACAAGCCTTTGTTGTAAACACTGAGGTATTTTAGAAACTGTCTCCAAATCTTTTAACAAGTAAAACAAATCTTTAACAATAAAAACCATATCTTTTTGCACAAAGCTCTGAAGCAATACATGTATTGTCTGCTTTTTGTGAAAGGTTGTACACAGCTTATAACAATTATCAAGTACATCAGTGTTATGGAAGACTGAGTAAACTTATACTGCCAAGACATGTCAAGACTGTATACAGTACGTAATATACTATAGTTGGCTCATAAAACACCCCGTACAAACACCAGCACCCACACTCTCTAGGATCTGGTTATATTTTATATGCGTACAATTTCAATAACAACATTGTAAACCAAAAAGCATTGAAGGGGAGAAGTAACAGTACATCAAGCATTTGTTTGGATATTAATGGTCACACCACAAATACTAGCAAAAAGATTCATTGATGTAAAATCATGCCAACTGTAGTATTCGGGGAAACTGTAGGACAGGCTCGGAGATGGAAAACTTATCCCTAAACTTAACTAAAATTAGACCACAGTTACCCTACCATATAATACATTACAAAATCATGCGTTTCCATCATGATCAGCTTATTTCATTCTGCCAACAAGTACTGGCATTAGTCTATAACAAGGTAACCATGATAGGCCAATTTATGTGGTTATCCTATTTTCCCATTTTTTATGACTAATTTTGGGGAAACATTAACATTAATTCAATAAGTAGTTGGAAGTCTCTGGTTTCGTTAATAGATACTTTACTCTCCCTAAAATTGAACCACGTTTTCGTTGAACTTTTTGTACTGAAATTGATTTTAGACTTGTACATGTAATAGCTTACAATCCTGCAGAAAACACAAATTCCCTTGAGCCACTATTACAACCTTGCAAAAGACACAGATTACTTAAAGCTACTATTACAACTTAGTAGAAAACACGGATTCCTTAGAACCGCTATTCCGTAACCTTGAAATTACAATGAAACAATGAGATTGAATACTAGGGCCACCTTAATGCTAATTACATATTCATGCATTCTCTTTCTTCAAACTGCGCAACCATCGTCATAGGAATGTGAACAATTTAACGTTACAGGACAGGCTATTAAAGTCAGCTGGATTGTTAGTAATTAGAAACCTTCTATATGCTTCAAATAAAATGTAAACACCATCTTTCAATAAAATGAAATGCAAAAACAACTCAACAATCACGATTTTTCTTTCAGTCTTATAACTATTCTCAGTTTCATCCCATTTGTTTTTCTTGTGTTTAGTTCATTTGGCTTCATTCAATCCATAATTGAAAAGGTCTTCGTTACATCAATTAATCATCCATCGACTCTGAACCAAGTGGATGCACCGTGCCAGTGTCATTAGATGGAATTTCAGAAACTGTTTTGAGAAAGAGAGTGTTTTTTGCTCATTTATCATTTTTTGTAAGACTCCCCTTCACAAGTAACCATAATGGTATTTTTTCAATGTTCAATGGTTCAAAAAAATGGTGCTGAACAATAGTATTTAAGGCATGATTAATTAAAGGTCAGCAAAATGATCGAAATGCAGAATGTTTATACGTCAGTGATGCTAGCGTTAATGTTAACTCCTACATCAAGCTACATTCACTGCCCATATCTATGCCACTACCTTAGCATGATTAAAACAAAGTAACCAAAAAATGCAGATAGGTATATTGAAGGTATATTTACACTTTGGACATAAATGGCTCCCCAATGTGCCTAATTGATTTTTCCCCCTGAAGTCAGCTGGGAATTTTTTAA
>ENA-OREC01000123-OREC01000123.1-marine-metagenome-genome-assembly--contig:-NODE-123-length-21255-cov-12.930683_pt1 | contig 21255 bp, 5 predicted proteins | sample MGYA00248626_ERZ508543 | MGnify/ENA primary metagenome ERZ508543 (study PRJEB26211, sample SAMN05518279) | marine metagenome | isolation source: Puget Sound, Washington, USA | host: Bankia setacea...
TTATTATTATTATTATTATTATTTGTAGTAGTAGTTGTATCATTGTTATTATTACAGACGTAATTGGGTCAACAATTCGTTTATGTTAATCCCGACTGTATCAGGGACATGCTTGTCGTGAACAGAAGACATTAATTTAGCCCCTAAGTTCAAACTTACACTAACAGTTGTCTTCTCACACCGTTCTACAATGTGAAAGTGAACATTTATTCACGAGTCATAAACGTATTTAAAGATATGAATTGTTTTGTATTGTTTTCTTCCTAGATAAGGTTCAACAGGTATATCAGTTTAAGACCGACTAGTAATTGTTTTTCATTGTATTTTCACATTGCTGCTGTTTTAGGCACTACACGTACTGTTATCATCAGTGCTTCGTGAATCTTTGTGTCACATGTTTTCCAAATGTGTTAACGGCGTTTTTTTCTTCTAACATGTGATTTGAGCTCGTGACGTTCTGTCATTTACTTCAGTATTTGAACAAAATTAGTAAAGCAGCAAACACCACCAAGAATGAAAAGTATTTTGTTAATAGATTGAAACGTTTGCTGTTCCAATATTACCAATAGTTCGCGTCACGACCAAACACCGACTGACACATTCGTAACAACTGGGCCCTCTCCGGGCAAAACAAAGCTCGGGTTCTGTTTCGTAAATAAATGGTCGAGGTGTTTCGATTATTGTCTGGAATTCCTTCCCTTGTTACTATGTTACGTCTGCAAATATCAGTACGACGGTAAGCAGACGACCAATGACATCACTACATCATTTGATGATTTGGAACTGTCATTCTAGAATTTTCCAACACCTCTTCAATACAATTACATTACATTCCCCTATGGATATACTCGAAATTCATCATTTACTGGCAATTAACGCTTCTGATTGTCGCATGACCGTGATGAGTTGGGGATAAACGATCATAATATATTTCCAAGAAGGGACAAGAACACTGACCGATGTTGTTCTGTATTGTCACATACTTAGGCAGTCCTAGCTTTCACTGGATCGTTATTGTTACCTACTGATCATGCTGACGTAGCGTTAAGTTCATAGTCTCTATTGAGCAGATGTCAGTTATTCACCATTATGCACCGCACCGCATCAATCAATTGTATCTGTGTTTAACTTATTAACAGTTGTAGTTTGTACCGTATGTATGATAAAGCGACCCACTACCTTTTTCAAATACATTGTTTAACCATTCGTTATGTGGCCGATGCTTTTGTCTAGCTAGTGTTCAAATACATAACTTATTATTAGATCAGTATCATGCTATGTTGCTTACAAACAAATATACCTAGTACTGATGCAAACTTTGACCCACGCTGAGCTCATCGCGGTTAAACTATACTGGTTTTATAATTCTATGCAGCCAATACAACGCGTCCCAACAATACCTCGATTCTGCGTATAATATAACAGCTAATCGAAAATTTTCCGCTGATTCAGCCGTATGCTATTCGATATAACGATGTCCTTCTCTGAAGTTTAAACCCATAATACACCACGTCGAAAGTCTAGCTGATGTAGGTTTATAAACTTACGGATCAAAACACAGCATAGGGAAATATTGCCCGCTTCTGGTGAAATACTGAAATACCACAACACTAGTTATATGCTGTCACCGAGGTTAAAGGTAGAACTCGTGCTTACCGATGTCTATTTTTAGCCGCATACCTGAGCACGCGGTAGTGAAATTATTGCGCAGTTACCTGAACGTACAATATATGTTTGTTTTGTTACTATAAAGCTTGCGAAATAAATAGAGTAGCCAAGGTATATTGGGCAAAGTACCAACCAGATAAGATGGTATTCAGTATAATAGACTTATGTAAGCTTAATACACATAAACCAATAGATATTCGATCTGTACATAGCTGTTTGAAAAAATAAATAACTTGGAGGCCTAGATTTAGTTTAAACTTTATCAAGTACTGTATCAGTTGTAGTTGTGTAGTTAATATTGGGTATGAACAATCAAGCAGTCACCGTGCCAGGGTAGAGGATGTTTTGAAAGCCCACGTATCAATGGTTACTGAATACTGACTAATCATCAGATTTCAGTAAGTAACACAGTTTTGGGCGTGTCCTTTACTATTTATGTCCTATCTCGTGATAACCGTACACATTTTGCGTATTGATTCTGATTTCGGGGATTTTCGCAAGGTTGCACTTCTGACGGCTGATCTTTCTAGGGCGTGTCCTGAATAGTGAATAAATGATCATACATCAACTACGCAGCGCAGCATGGCGTTTTGGCGGGTGCCGTGAGTGTAACACCTTCACATTGTTTTGATACTTTTGCTGAGTTTTGAAACTTTTATCCTTCAAGGAATGTCTCATCTTTTCAAAAGAGCGCTTGATTATTTCCTCGCCCACGAACCTCCAAATGTACCGGGTAACACCGAAATTGCTTTTTACGTATTTTCTTTCTGCCTCTGCTTCAGATAAACAGACAACGTAGAACTGTACAGGTAAATGTTCGCTAAACCAAGCTCAAATCATGATTCCGGGAAATAGGCAGTATGTGCCAACATCCGGTTTGTGTTTTTTCTCTTATTTTCTCCGTCTATATAGTTGATCCTAAACCAGAGAGCATAGGTTTATTTTCTATATTAAGCGTCGACCGACAGTAAACGAATATGCGTCTTTCTTACAGCTATGAGCAGAGCCTGCCTTCGAAACAAACATGTCTGAACTTTACATTGCACGTATTCGGTCAGTAGTGCATGCGTGTAGATGCATGTTTATGAGTTTTAAATTTGCGGTATGAAGAATCATTTTGTATAAAACAGTTTAGTTGACATATCTTCGGACGCCCACACGTTCTAGTCTGGTCATAACATTTCATCACCAGACGGCAGTGTCGGTGATCGTCGCTTTCACCACTTGTGCAGACTTCAAAAGTATGCAAACTTAACGTCCAGACAGCCTGGATCCAGGAAAGCAACTTTTAAATTCTCACAATTTCAAAGGAAAGAATGTTTCTAGGCGTGTGATAAAAAGGCATTCGTGTTTTAAAACATTTTGATCACACACACGTTAACAGATTGGACGCCAGTGCAGTGTTTAAACTTGTTAACTGTACAGCTCTAGAGTTATTAATGTTGGCACAAAATGCTGTGGGAAGTCATCCTAGTTCGAAACCTGAACAATATGGCATTCTTAGTTAGCAAACGCATGCCTAACGACTGAAGAATGACTTCCAGACGGTGTTATGCTGATGGGGTAGTATTGGTTTGAACCTAAACTGAAACAGTGCTAACTTGTAATTTAATTTAACAGGTCTAAACAAGAAGTAGGTTAATTAACTGTGCGCTGGGTCTATTTAGTAAAGTCAGTCGACTGACCAAACCCTGTGAGGTTACAGCCAGGACCTATACAGGCAGTTTGACCATAGTATTAACTCTCTGCGCCCTTGGCTAAACTTACCAGGGGAGAAATCTGAAACGCACCAAAGTGTCCTTTAAGTACTGAACCCAAACTAAAGCATAACTGTGGCACTGTTTAACATGATCATTCTTGGGGGTGAATACGAAATGGTTTTAAATGCTTCTTTATTAGCACTTAGATCCATGTGTTTCCTTCAACCCGTTAAACTGTACGTGTGCACTAAGTTACTGTAGTTTCCATTGTACTTGTCCAATTCCACACTCCTATAGCTTTGTGTGTGGTGCTTAGCTGTGTTTTACCGTTGGTCTAAAGCAACCTATATGTTCCATTGTGTAGCATTAGACAGAGAACGAACTTGATAATAATGATAATATCTAGAGTTCTCCACACGATGTTTTAGCATTCATTTATTTGTTTCAGATGCATCTTCCTTGGGTGTTAGTAAAGGTGACATAAGTGGGTTAACTGACCAGGTAGGCCTACTTTTTTCCAAGAACCTCACAGGTCTGGGTCATATACCACGTCAGCCCTCGTTTCAGCGCACATAGAAAATAGCATATATAACTGTACCCGTACATGCTATACATGGATATCACAATAAATCAAGAAAGAGTGTGTTAGAGTTTTGAAAGTTTATTCAGTTTTGTCCATATGGATCATCACACAATGTCAAACAAAGTACAATACATCTTTAAAGAGGCAACATTGAAAAAAAGCAACATTGAAAATAAAACCTGTCACAAACAATCGAGAGCAAGTTTTATACCAAAGGTGAACATAATTCAACATAATTCAGCAACAACAATGCAATGTCAAACATATTTCGATAAACAAATAAACTTAAGAATGTCAATGTTTTATACATGTGTGTTGACAATGGTATGATGAAAAATGACTAAACTGCAAAAATGATGACAGTCTTGTAATTGCTGGTAGACTGTTTAAGTCAAGTCCTAAATCAGCAGAAGTTTGTCAACCTAAATACCAGTGTGTTTGTGTTTAAAATTTACACATAAGATGTCAGGGACACGACAAATTCCACAAAGATGAATGACATTTTAACAGTCGTTGAAGGTCTCTTTGTAATTAACTTTCATAAAATGGAAAAGTGCAAGATTAGCCTGTGGACATTTTAACACCATGTCGCACATTTGTCTTCTGTTATATGGTAAGAAACAGTTTCAAAAAATAGACAAAAGGATATGTTTTAAGTACCGTTTCTTCAAATATTTGAAAATCCACATGTGTAAGTTAAAGCTTGACCAAGATATAGATTAGCACTTTGATATAAACCTTTAAAATCGTCTTTTGTCAAAACATAGAAAATGTCGGTTAATTAATCAACTTGTCTCTATCTCTATCCATAAATCAAATACGATTTGTTAGCCAGTTTTACTTAAGATAATATTTTGATACATAGAGCAAGATTGAAAGTTTTCTTTTTTCGCTCAAGTCTAATATAAATTTGAAAATCCTGAAAACTTTCAAACAAAAACCGACTATCCTATTCTTCTTTATTTATAACAGCAGGGAACCAAATCACTATCTATATTGATACTGGGAATTTCTGTTAGATAAAGTAACATTTTAATACTGTAAACATAAGCTTAAAGATGAGAACAAGTTAAGATGTATATGAACGGCAGAATTAAAGGATGGGTGGGTTTTCAGTTTCTTATTTATATTTTGTCATTTTCTATGGTTACTATTCAAATATCAAACCGGTTGATATTCAGTCACCCAATAAAATGTGGATTAGCAATAGGTAAAGAATAGTGACGGAATCCCAGTTAAGCTTTTCCGTATTGTTAAAATCGTTGTTCTTGATTTTGACCCTGAAGCTCCATCCTTTAAAAGCCTGTACTGTATGGTTACTGTATGATGCAATAAATGATGATGATATGTGAATCACTAGGACAAACTATCATGACTTTCTATCCAGTAGAAATTAAAAACACATAAGATGAGCGATTTCAAAATATTAGCACCCACATCGTAATGTAAAATATCCCGACATATGTTTATTATTTACAAGGCGGCAAAAAAATGATTTAACCTTGCAAAACTTTTCATCAAAAATATATTTCATGGATCAAAAATGGTGAAACGATGACGATGGTGTGTTATTGTTATGAGTGGAGGGGCGAGGGAAAAAGAGGTGCATATAGAATGTCAGGCTTGATTTAACAGTAAGTATGTAAACAGGTTTGGTTTCATGGTGATAAAACCTAACTGATAATGACCCAAAGTATGTTTATCTCACTGATGGTTGACCATTGGTTTAAGGTAGACTAGGCTACTACGCAGTTTCTCATTCAACCTATTCATCAGTAACACAGGTAAATATTTTTCAATTAACAATGTCTCAGGCCTCGTTAAGATTGTGTTTACCTTCATAACCCAAACATACATTCACGTCAGACCTATTGTCATTTTCACTTGTAATGTAATTCACCCAAAACATTGATAGAGTTTTACGAATATCTAACCAGAACGGTTTTTATCAAAATAAACACCAAAATTTCCAAATCTCTTATGATGTTTTGAACTACACGTATTTGTTTAAGTGATGTAGACTTTAACTTGTTTTCTATTTCATCATATTATGTGCTTGATTGGCCGAATGAATCAGGTTTACTCCCCCAAGATTTTTGAAGCGATTGAAAACAAAATAAAAACTTGCCGATATGGCGGATTTGATTTTTTCGAAACTGTGTAGGGTTAGAATGTTAAACACTTGCCTATGGCCACCGCTACATGCCGTAATGTTTTATTTAACACTTAATCTACTTGACAATGTAAACTGCTTACGTGTCCAATAGTTAGCAAGGTAAGAAAGTGGACAAAAAATACGCATGTCTACAATACAAAATACTAAATTTTTAGCTCTAATTTTCTTTTATTCTTTTATTTATAAAATGTCACAATATCAAAAATTAAAGCAAGTCACATGTAAAGATTATGAATTATCACATGTAAAACAATGGAATGTAATGTCCAACAAAAAAAAGAGAGAGAAGAAAAATAGCTTCATACTGATAGAAATAATAACATCATTCATAACAATGTACGTTTCTTTATGGCTTCTAAGACCAAGGAATGGCAATTAAGGACAGACAATTATGAAAAACATTTTTTTGTGCCATATATACATGTACATAAGTAAAAGTACAACAGTCAGTCAACAGTTTTCCCTGTTTGCTACTATGGTAACTACAGCAAGTTGGAAGGTAAATTTATTTCAACACATCGCATACTTTCAGTGTAATGTTTGTTTTTTAATGTATCCAAATTCCACACATTCTTCTCTTTATGTAGGTCTTATATTCCGACTGACGCTACTTGTATTCATGAACCCCGGTACTTGCTGGTTGGTTTAAGTTTTAATTCAAGGTGTTTTTCTATCATTCTGACATCAAAGTTTAAAGAAATTTCTTTTTAATCTCGCTTTCTGTACGAAAAAAGGGAAACATTTCGCATTCAACTTCAATATGTGAAAAATCTCTTTATGTGACTTCAAACATTTTACAGGGTTAAATATCTACCCAATATAAACTGTCTCGCAGTGAAATAGTTGTCCTATATCGGCCCATATACAAGCTAGTTAATGTGTCTGTACTGAAAATATACAAAATGCCGACATCAGCAAATTCTCTTTACCCAAGATCTATGAAAAGAATTTATCATTATCTATAAATACATAGATAACTTGTCTCAAAGGGGGGAAATAACAGATGTTTTATACTACTAGCTCATGTTATATTACGATTCATACCAAAAATAGGAATGACTCTAAAATACAAAGATATGGCATCATTTAAAAGAATAGTTATACATTCAGCAAACAATATCCCATACCCCTATTTATCCCCTAACTGGAATCATTAACATCGCTGAGTACTCAAGAACAGTTTGAAGACTATTAAGAATAAAATAGATTTCTGCACTTATTTGTGCTTTTATTTTTTATTCAATACTTAACAGACATAACAATATGTAACAACTATCCCTTTCCAATTCCACTGAATCAAATATGTAACAACTATCCCATTCCAATTCCACTAAATCAATACACTCAACAAATCTCTTAGATATAAGTGTACCCTTCAGTTTATACTCCAGTTTCCATAAAAAACAAATGTTGTAAGAGTTGATTTAAGAATTAAAATAAATAAAAACAATGATGATTTTTTATGATAACTTAAGTACCAGACAATTTTTGTTAAAACTTTAGTTCTACTGCCTACAGCAGTCACCAAGAATAATACTTTGTAAGTGAAAATATGTTATAATGTATATGCAATGATGAAGAATAAATAAATAAATTTCACAATACAAAAATGTGAGAAAATATACAACTGTCTTTATACTTGTAGCTACATTTGAATTCTGAAACTCTTTGTCTAGAGTAAAGCAGTTTGTGAACACGAGTACTTGTTTAGACTTGGAAGATGTTTCAACCTTTCACATAAAATAATAACTCTAGTTCCTCAAGCACATTTATATAGTCTGAATGGGTTTAACTTATGGCAAGCTTTTCTATTTTAGTTGGCTTGAATAGTTTATACATAGACTATTTCTTCAGTTCTCAGAAAATGTTACTAATGGTTCACATTCCAAGAAATGCCCTACATGTAGACAAGCTCAAGTTGTGTACAGATTGGTTTAAAGTACTATGCCAGTGTGTGAGATCAGTCTAAAGTAGAAGTCCAAAATCTAGTGTACAATTATAATTGTAAGAGAATCCGGAAGGAAACTAGATTTTGTGGGAGGCATTGACCAATCAGTGACTCCCTGACCTCAGTGACATACAGGTTTGTTGTAGTTGTACATGTATATATTTCTGTACTTAGTTTCATTCATAAATCTCATAGATAAAAGTTGACCAATGCTTATGCTCTATTTAGTTACCAATAGTTACCGTTTACAAACATAACGTCATGCTCCACACGATTCAAGGGCATTTAATGGAGTGTTTACCATAGTATAGACAGACTTAATCATTTCAATTAAATAGAACATATTGCTAAATGATAAGCGGAGGTTTAAAAATTAGGTTATTCCGTGTTTCAAGAGTTCACAACCGAAGTAAATAATAAAATTACAAATAGTATGAGTTCTGATATGAGAAGGCTTGGTTGATTAATGATGAATGACTCTGAGGTAACTTTTTACAAGATTTCCATTCAAGTCTTGAAAATCTCACATGTATACAATTAAACCAAAGTAGCACTTGTTTTGACAATAACAGTATAAAATTGTTCAATGACAACATGTTTACAGTTAACACAAATGCAGACATTCTGTAAAAAGCACATCTATAAGTGGGTAGCTAATTTGAAGTCCCTACCCGTATCTGACTAAAGCACATATGTACTTGCACTTTTATGCTGATCTTCCAAACTGCTTTGTTTTGACCCAAGCATGTTTCCAAACATTTATTCTATTTATGAATTTTCACTCCCCTCCACTAACACATGAGTACAAGTTTGATTATCAATAAATGAACACTTCGTTGTAAGGTCACATGGTCCATGACGATGCCTCCAGATGGGACATGTTTATCGTGACACAGTCAGTAATGATGTAACATGCTAGATCAAACCTAATGTATGATAACAAACTATGGATGGAATAAGATGAAGTCTCAGTTCATGATAGGAACAGCTACAGTCGCGGCTCCGTTTTCACAATAACAGACTCGTGATGCATAGGTTCAGAATATTTTGGAAAGTCGTGTTGGCTGAAAGAATGTGGTGTAACTTGAGTCTGGGGCATTATAGGCTGTGTAGGTGTATCATGTGCACGTACAGAGTTCCCAAGGTACAAAGGTTGAGCTGTTACCACATGTATTTTGTTGGCTTCTGCGAATCGCTGTAAAGCATCATATCTGTTTTTCAAAGCACTGAGCTCCATGCGTACAATGTCATTTTCTCTCTGGAGTCGGTCAACCTCATTTCTGAGACCGTCCTTTTCTGTTTCAAGAACCTCTTTTTGTGAGATTCTCTTTTCCCGACAGTTAGCAGCATAACCTCTATTTTTAAGCGTTCTTCTGCGTTGCTTCAGTTTGATGACTTCATCCCGTGTAAGGCCCTTCAGCATACGGTTGAGCTCTTTCACAGAGAGGGCTATTAGCTCCTCATCTGATACTGGTTTTGCGTGCGAGAGTGGCTGCATATGCAAGCCCTCCGACTTTATCTGCGATAAGAAGATCTGAAAATAGACAAAGGGGAAAGATTACCAACCAGTTCATAGCAACAATTCAAATATCAAAAGTATAAGAGAGCCGGTAGTCACTAAATACTGGTTATACCTGTAACAATCTAAAACAAACAGTTAAATCAATATGCGGCAAGTCTGAAAATAACAGTCTATTTCCTTAATTTCTGGTTTGCTCCCATTACTGTCTATTAACACTTGCTTGTGTACATCATTGACAGTCACAAATGTTAATAAAAGAGTCCAGTTATGACTTCATTTCATCAAACATTGCCATCTATTGACATCATGACCATAATGCCATTGTACACCACTGACACTATGTATAACAGGATTGTCTCTTCTCTGTTTGCACTCATGACATTATTCCTGAAACTGCTGCCTCAGGGAAACACCGACTTGTAAATTGTTTCACCAATATTATGAGACATACGTCATTCATGGCACAATCCTAAGCTGCAGTGCACTACCAGGGAGACAGAAATCCAATAGGTGACGTATCAGGTGTTTTTATGATATTATTCCCATATGGAGACTAATCATGCAGCTATGGCTGGAAACAGCTCTATATTAGCTATAGTCAATCTTCTCTTATTCCATTTATAGAAAACGGGAGCTTTAAATATAACACTGTGACATCATAGCATGACCGTCAATACTCGTATTTAGATATTCCCACCAGTGATCAGTTTCTGCAGCTTCTAGGCAATTATTCTTTATATATCAGAAATTGTGATATAAAAAAAACACACTGCTAAATGAGGAAGACTTGGCTATATGAAGTCTAGGAAGCCCTTGTATACTCTTTCTAACACCTAATCAAACCCCTAATCATGATATCTAAGAAGGCAAATTAGAAAGATATTAACTTGTATCTGATACCCATACAAGCCAATTTGTCACCATAAGAATAACATCTTTACTAAAACAAGAAAGCCGTAGTCAGAAATGGCAACCTCAAGTCTTTTCTAATTTCTCTTAACACAGCAACTTTTCATTTCTCCCTACGAGTATGACACATCGTGACATTTTCTTCCAAGGCTAAAACAGTAAATACAGCTGATGAATGTGAAATTTATTTCTAATAGCTTTCAGAACGCGGGTTCACCGAACTTAAAACGTGTGTAAAGTATTTCTGTCAAACAAAGTACCATCTTGTTGAATTTCTTGTACTCGGTTTTCATCATTTTTCATTTTCTTGTCTTACTCATATAATGGCCCTATTACAATCACCTACTCTACCTTAATGTATAAAACTCATAATCAAGTACTGCTGAATTAAGTTAACCTGATTTGGCAAAATTTAAAAGTGTCACTTTATGAATTATGGATGCTTCAAGTCAATCTTGGCGCGTTTTAATATCTGGGTCAGTGTAATAATTGTATACAAACAAAATAGGTCCCCATATTAGCATACATTTGCTTTAATGTTTACCTCAGTATTGTAATGTTGAGGAAGGGAATATTTTTGCTGAAGTTTCACAACAAAGCGAAATCTACAATAAGCAAAAACGTACGTTTAAAGGATTTCGGTTTACTATTACGATCCTCAAGAAGTCAGAGAATGTTAAGGTACAGAAACAAACCAGTTAGGACCCAAATTCCAGCAAATTGTCTTGTATGAAGGCCAAGTTAGTATGATTCATCGACACAGTCTAGTTTGAACTGTCTAAGGCATTGCGAACCATAATTTAAATAAAAAGTACTTCTGGTACAATCCATAGACAGCAGGAACATTAGTCTGTATTGCTTTTTTCCCCTTCTTCTCCAAAGCTACATGACCCAGCCACAAAACAAAAAAACAATAACACACTCACTCGAGAAATAACCCTACCACTCTAGAACAATGAGACTGCATAACACTTGATGATACATGCCGTTACAAGCGATGATTCTACATGCTGCAGCTAAAGTACAATAGTGAGACAGTTTAGTCAATTTTCTGCCATTTTTTTCTTCTTCTCTTTTTCTCCAAAGTTTCCCCTGGGGGCTTAATTGAATGCCCAAGAGTCTCCCCTCTCCTTCTGTCTGTTGCATATTTTTTCCTAAGCCCTGCAGATTCATGAATAAGTCATCTGGAAACAGGAGCCATGACTCATGCACTAGTTCCCTGTTGCTTTCCAAATGGATCAATAGTAATCATCATATGGACACGTCATCCCTTGTTGCAGCAAACAGGGCTCTGTGCTAGCTGCCTTGCTATTATATGTTAGAATCTGTTTTCCACATCCCCCTAAGTGTAGCCCCTAAATCCTTCCAGTCCCCTTTTGCAAACCCCAAACAAGGACATAAATAAATAAAATCAAGCTCTAAACATGGATAATGACTAAATCTGTAAAATCATCCCATCAAAGCAATTTACTGGAACACACACTTATTAGCCTATGAGATAGTTCAGTTTACACACTATGGAATTCAAGATTATAGATAAACCTAATTCACCAAGTCCCTTCTATTTATAGCGCAATAACAACAGTATTTAGCTACATGTCTTTATAAATCCAAATCTTATTTTTACACCCAAGGCTATAGTAATACATTCCTAGTCACCTGGCAAAAATAGAATCAAATTAATTTACCAAAAATAAGACAAGAAACCTTAATTAAGAACAATTAAACTGATACGCTCAAAACTAGCGATGTGTACTGAACGGTGAAACGATCTATAACCATTTTACAACATGAAACTAACTGAACTTTTATTAAAGTGGCTCGACCAAACACACATGAAAGAACTTCAAGCAGTGTCAATGCAAATGATTATTGTTTTAATTAAAAGTTAATTAATCATGTACTGTATCAGTTCAATGTTATTGTTATGTAACAGGATTATGGCTTCTCCTACTGCCATGAGTGTGCATTGATTTGAACCCATAGTTAACACTCGCTGAGACACAAAATGCAGTTATCAGAACAACAAAAGAACAAAGGATCTAATTTCTACAGCGTGACTTTGTTATACTCTTAACTTTTGACAGTAACAAAGTACCAGGCGAGTAAGAATGGATACTACTATGTAAACCAGCTCTATACAGTGAATGAAACAGTATTAAATCGTGCATACAGGTAGTTTGTATATTGTCACAAAGGACTAGCGTATACTGTCAGACAATGGGTTTTATGACTAATTGTTCGGGCAATAACTATCTCTGGCAAAGCAAAATGTAGGTTTAAAATTGATGCAAACAAAGGGATTGCTCTTTTAAAAGCTAAATACCAAGCTGCGGGAACGATGGTTTTAGATTTTTTCCATTTCAAGAGAATTATGCCCTTTTGATTCAGCAACTATTTTAAAACCTATTAACAAATAAAATAGTTATACCCCAGCAGTTCAAGGCTATGACTAAACTGATCTAGTGATCTACTTCAATCAAGGAATAAAAGCTGATGTGGCAATATTTGATGATGTTGGCAGTGCCACATAGCTGCAACATGTGGCAGTTCCCCAGTAACATGTTTCATCAAAGTTTTTCCCCACTATCCAAACCAATATCACAGCCACCTGTTACCCTGGGAAAAATGAAACAGCCTCTTCTGACTCCTTTACAATGCAATTGGCTGTACAGTACACACACATGCCGAGAAACAAAAGATGAGCTTTACCACTGAGTCATAGTCCCAATCTGATCAATACAACATCACCAATAGTTTGTCTCTGGACAAGATCCGAGAATTATTAAGTCCTGTAACTATGACTCATCACCCTAACCCCCTCCTCCCCCCTGGCACAGTCATGAAAAAAAATCAGAATTGATCTAAATAGGAAGCTTCTATACTGCTGACATTGCTGTCTGCTATACAGGCATTATTATAGCATTGTTACTCATACTACAGGAGCCCCCAGATCCTCCAACAGTTAGCTTTCATTGGATATTTCCACAGCTGTACAGGAAAAGGGATGCCCCACACTTGTTGGAAGCTGGAGCCTTGGCACAAACTCGGGATCAATAAAACTGCTGAGTCATCATACACAAGTTTTTGCAGCTGAATTTGTATAAATCTGACAGACCAATGTACTACTAGGGTAATGCCATCTTCTCCATAATCGCTCTAGCTGACTTCAATAATTATTGTTTGTATACTTTTGCACAGAAACCATACTAAATTATTGGTGCGTAATGTTAGTTCCTGTATTTCTATTATTATAATCTTACTAAAATAAGCATCTTTGCTGTTGTTTACTTTAATAAAATGAGAATTTTATTTTAAAAGTGATAACATACAGAAATAGTAGTCCCCTTCCCATATTTGTTCCAGTAAATTGAGTAATAGCTTTCCATTCTCGAGGTACTCTAAAGTTGTAGACATACTAAAATACCCAATAATCCTATTTCAGGCTCTCAGTCCTACGAGCTTTTATTCTTAGAAACTACGTGACACAAATTTCTCAGTAAAAACTCAATGATAAAACCGCATTTACACCTGATCATCTGCTGAGATACAAATAACAGGGCGAGCCTACTGCACTGACGTCATCTATTGGATACGTTTTACGCACAATGTCAATTGGAGACTCCAGGAAAAACAGGAACCATATTAAAGCGGAATTTCTCTCAGATTCTCTGCAGAACATAGTGGGAGAGAATAACACGGAAGGCAGAAAATAGATTAGTGTTACCATATACAGACTCAATAAGCCACATATAGGAATTTCCAGAATCGCAGACAATTAATTGCTTAAAATAGCCGTGCGTACATTTCATCAGGAAAAATAAGATTCAAATCGGCCAGAAACGATCACAGGCATTATATATAGTGAGCAAATTAAGCTAATACAACATTTTTAGACATTTTGTCCTGAAAATTGGATCTTTTAGACGTAGTGTGACATCATTATGTAATACATATATAGTACAAAGTCATGACAATTTAAGTGCATTGCAGAAATTCTGGGAAACATAAGGACAGGAATTCAACAACTTAGCCAAGCCGTTTAATGAAGATATATCATATATAAAGTTTAAAAGATATATTAAATGACTTTTTCACATGCCTTAAAATTACATGTCGTGTGTCGTAAAGTAGTCTCGTATTGACGTCAGATAATTCTATTTTCAGTTATTTCTTCCCTTATAAATTGAGATATTTTCAGCAACCAAAATAATGTAATAGCTTTATAATTATTTGTGACGGAATAACATTTTATAAGTAAACATCTTTTATGGGAAAAGCAGAAAGTGTAAGATTGGTGTTTATATGATACAGTATTTACATTCTGTTTGGGTCATACAATGAAACAAGAGCCATATTGTCTTTACAGCAGTAGTAAATGTTCTCCAAAAAAATGCTAGTGATTCTATGATCTGATATCCTCTATTGAAATTCACTGATTATTTTTTATGATACAATTGACTGTTCTTTTTCTTGCTCTTCAAACTAAGTTGTTCAAATGTATTACAATGTAGTATCTTTATAACCATTTCATCATGTGAGCCGATATACACATGTGCACTGTAATGTAAAATGAAACTCCACCCAGAATTAATCACTTCCTAGATGGCTAAGTAAAAAGCATTACTGCATGGGTGTGTTTACAATTACAACCCTTAACTTCATCAAAATAACAAACCTTTCTATGAAAAGATAAATCATGACAATGTTACGTCAACGGAAATCAGTCACTTCAAAAACTTTCGCAATGGGGATTTCGATAGTTTTCCTTACGTTCTAATAGAAAGCTGACAGAGCTGTAAATTATTAATAAGTTTTACTAATACGTGTATCTACAGCGGTAACAAGCCATGGGGATCTATAAATAGCTACTACCTAATGTTTACATGGTGTCCTTAGCGTCTGTGTATAAACACAAACCAATGTACGGGTTAAACTTCATTGAAAAAGTTTAATGTTATTAAATTCTAATTTTTTGGGGTCAAGTTCACAATTCTTCTGTGACAGCGATATTTAAATAGTAGACATAAGAGCGGTATCTGTATACATAACTGAGTTTAAAGAGATCAAAACTCGGCCTTTTCTTAAATTGTATAGATTGCAGGAAAGTCACAATTTTGTGAATGACAATGTAGTAAACGTACTGACTTGGCTTAAATATTGCTGATAGACTCATGTTTAACGTTCACTTTAAACGTCAGTATTATTTGATCCTCCTTATCATTCATTCATAAAAATCAGTAAAACTAACAAAAACATTAGAATTCTGATTTAAAAAGAAACATACACACACTGGACTCATCCAACTACCGTTATATGTCATATGGTAAGAGTGTACAAATCTGTACTTTTAAGGTTTATAATCTCCACACTTCATTCATCATTAAAGTTAACCCATCACCTAATTGTAATATATAATTAATGACTTATGTACCTTTGTATTAGATGTCTGATGTTGAAAGTACATTTTACTACTAACACTTGTTTAAAATGCACATTTATTTAAACCAAGATCGTCTAACATGCAAACTAGTATAAATAACAACAACTTTATTCTTTAACAGGGAAAAAAACAGTAAAACATTGCTAGAAACATTGCGATGTTATTTCAATTGCACATCCCCACGCCCTTTAACATATCAGGTTATATTTACAAACTGTCAAGTGTTAAATGTCTAGAAAGGTTAGTTGTATTTTTAGATAGAAAATATTGTTATTTTTGTTCTGAACTGCTTGACACAGATTCCACACTGCGAGTACAGAATTTAACTTTTAAAGGTAACATGCTAGAGTGTCTAGTTTGTAGGGACCCTCTATCACCATAACTGACCACTAGGCATGTACAATATAGTGAATATACCATAGTTTGGGGCACAGTAAACAGTGCTGTCTAGACATGAGGAAAAACCCAGCTGTGTCTAGAGAAAAAACAACCTGAGCAAAACAAATTATCATTTAAATTTCAATAAAAGCGTTTGATATTGAGTTTGATTGATATTTCCTGGTGAGATTTTTCCATAGTAAACAAATTCGGTCTTCCTGGAACAGTCAAACTTTAATATAGTCAAAATGTAAAAACAGAGTATTTGAGCTTAAAAATACTGACAGATTTAGTGTTTTGTTATAAATCTGATATTTTCACACAAAAAACAAATCCAACATGTTTTAATCCATGTGAAATGAACCAGGCAGTTTAACAAGTTAGTACTGGTATACATAGTTACTATATAAGGTCGGCAGACGTAATGGGACTACTCAATTCATCACACAGTCATCTGCTTCTGACCACTTTACTCCAATCCTAGAACATCTTATCAATAAGGAAGCCATGTAATTCACCATAACTCAAGTGATTCAATTAACAAAGTGCTATATGTGAAAATTATGAATATTTTGATATACAATTAGTTGAATAACATGATCTGTATCATTAACAATTCAATTTACAAATATCCATTAAAAACTGCTGACTAATCTACAACTGGGTATCTAGGAATAAATGGATAGGAATCATTAAAATAAGATAACAGTTTATATTTAAATGTAGATGTATAAAGAGTACAAGATATATGTGTTTTCATGTTATGGTTATACTATGAATTATACCAGGGGAACTAGTTTACAACAGTGACCCAATATAGGCATGACAACTCAGCAGCTTTGATTCACCCACAACACAGAAATGAATCACACTATTTAAGCAAGGGATGGGACACTTTATTACCCTTGGCAACTTACTAAACATCACCAGATCAAGATATTGCTAAAGGCTATTATTTTGGTTTCTTGTTTACTTCTCAGGTAGTGCATGTCTACCAATGAAACTCACACTACAAAGGTTAATTGGTTTGGACTAATGTACAAAACAATGTTAAAACTATTAAACAATTATAATTACTTTGCCAAAATACACCCTTGAACATCTTAATTACGTTCTACAAAGCGCGGTTATTGTTTCAAGACGCAATATAATTTGGCATGGTTAGCAGGTCACGTGCTTCCCAAAATATGCAAGAGATAAACACCAACATTATGTCGATTTTGCGCATTTAGAAACAGGTAAATCCCCCCACCTAACCCATCTTCGCGATCACTAGATTACTTATTTACTATATCAAACACAAATGTACCCATAAACTCAACGTTTTAGACAAATGTATTCGAAAATATGTGGATATAAACAAAACGTAAACAAAGAAAAACACGCGACCATGCCGCCCAATTGTAAACTAGGACACCTCCATTCAACAGGTTTTATTTCAGTTTATAACATCGCTGATAGCTTACCTTCTTGCTCATTTTTAAACTCCAACTGATCGTTGAATGAATAAAACCACTTCTCTCACAATAATTCCAATGACAAATGTGTCTCAGTCACAGAATCTTTCCTATTTAAGCACAAGTAGAAGGTGTGGAAAACTGCTTATTACGTAGTTTGTCGTTGTACTCCACCGACCGTTTGCTTGTTTTGCGCCACGGAGTTACTGGTTGTATATATTGACGCAGTGCGAATTCTGATGACTCAGCTGGACTTCGCTATTCGTCGATAAGAAATGTGTCGTCTGTAAATAGAAGTATTCCCGTTGTTACGAATTAGTCTTTTTAAGCACATCAAGTCACTAGTAACTAAAACAGTATATTAAAACAATCACACAGTAGATTATACGTCTTGATACCTTATGAATAGTGTTTATTTTGACAGGTGAATTTGTGTATTCGCTAAATATATCGGCACATGTGATCCGCGGGCAACAGGTTCAGCCAATCAGAAATAGTTTTACATGATAAGACCCGCCTATCGTTACATCAACAAACAATGAACATAGCGTTGTAGTAAATTGACTTTCCCACAGTAGTATCCAACAGAGGGCGTGAGACATAGACATTTCGCGCCAAGTCGAAATCAAAACAAAGAACGACTGAAAGCTGGTTTTGGTAAATAGAAATAGATCTAGTTCTAGATATCGTGCACAATGTGAAGCAGCGATTTTAAACACAAACCTTGTTTTAGACAGCTTATAACAAACATTTAAAAGTCACAGAAAAAACAAGTGTACTAGATTTCTAGATAAAATAAGTATTAAGTAAGTAGCTAGCTAGATCTATTACGGATATAGTTGATTTCGATATAGCAATATAAACAGGTACATCTTGATGATTTGTCCTTTATAATAAATATGGAGAACAACGTTTGACTTGACAGGGTCATCGAAATACAACTTTTAACAACACTTAAAATATGTACACCCGCGCTCGTGCAACATGGCTGAATCTAAAAACTGTATGGACAATTCTGTTAGAAAGGACATTGGCTGAAGACACAAACACCACCACCACCACCACCAACAACAACAACAACAACAACAGAGCACATGTTCATGATGATTAACGAAACACAAACATAAACACAATAACATTCTAGTAGCAGCTGCACCAGTACCAAGTATCAACTCAAAATTGTTAAACAAAGTAAGGTGCATATGTCTATGATCTTCTGGAGTTGAAATAAACTATTCAAACTGTTTGTGTTGAACCTTCAGCTAAGAGAGCATTCCCAATCCCCACAGTGTATCATTTTGTCTGAATAACACATCTCGTACCAGCGGTGAGGTGAGCGGGTCAAAAGTATAACAAGTAATATCTAGTGAGTAATTTCACATCGCAGTTTCTGAATGCAGTACCGATAGTTAACATTTCATCATACTTCTATATGCTCGTTCTTATTTTAGAGGTATGATTTCCATCTATTGACCTGCAATACTAAGCCAGATTATCATGATTCCAATAGTAACTCTAGATGATATATTAGTGTGAGTCATGATTCCAATAGTAACTCTAGATGATATATTAGTGTGAGTAACCCACGTTACGAGATCAATCCCAGTATCCAAAAAACAAACAATGTTTTTAACGCCTGTAAGTGTTGTTTCTCTCGCACTCTCTTGTACGCCAGGACACTTCATTGGGGGTGTAACTGTAACATTGACCTTCTGCTGACCTTGACATTGGTTTTTAAACAAAACACACTTAAATATTGGCAGTCAATGTCTAGATTCGATGCCGTTTTATTCACGGAAAGGATAACATGATGGAACTGTCATTCAATCTACATACTCGTGTTATAAAGATCCATGTCCATATACACATATCAGTTACATTTTAGTTGCTCATACTGTTTTCTAAATCCTACTAAAAAGTTCAGACCTGGGACATACATAATCTCGGTGTTTCCAACTTATTACTTTAAAGTAGGGTTTGCAGTTAGTATTAATGTCAAACGAAGATCGACACTATTAAAGGAAAGTAATAACCACTCCTTGTTTAACAGTATCAATACGATTGCCTCCCTTGATACAACCAAACACTTTAATTTGAAGAAACAAAAACAGTTTTATTTTTGGAACAATTTTATCTAGATTTGACTAGTGTTGGTATACACTTGTTAATATAAATAATATCATCCAATAAAACATTGCAAAGGAACGGATCTACACCTAACCGTAAGCAGTGCTGCTATAAACTAAACATAGCGATGCGATAATTGGTTTCTCCTAGTATTATACTGAGTACGTATATATGTATATATACAGTATATTAGAATTCGTCATATGCCATATTAGTCAAGAGATTCTTTATTAATCTGACGTATAGGCATCAGCTTGCCCATTCGAACGTCAGTTTTGACTAGATTTGATAATAATATTTACCGGAATAATTAGTGAATTGTGAATTTAGACACAAACTGTGAAACCAGATTAATCACAGACAATCCAAGTTTAGTTATTCTAACTTTCATTACTAATTTAGTAGCAACGCTTATAGACCGTATTGTTATCATACCGCGTTGATCCAAACGTATGCCATATATGCTGTAGTCAACTTTGAGGGTTGGGCATTAAGATGGCGAACCTTCCAGTGATTTTCACATGGACAGCGACCCAGGTACCTTCTTCTCTCACTTTACCTAACGAAGATTTACTAGCGCACATCATGGTCGTACGTCCGTCCGTCTTCTCTGTGAAGGAATACCATATTCGTGCGTAAAGGGATTTTTATATATATTGGCACACCTGTTCACATTCATGAGACGTTGTACATATGCCAAGGTCAAGGTCAAGTCATGTACGCAATATTCTACAATGACTTGGAACAATTTACCAGTATGAGACGATGTACTACTGCCGTACACATACCATCTGACCAGTGTCCAAAGTCAGAATGACACTTACAGTTCAAAGCAAATTGTTTAAGGAAGAACTGTCTGGATCACAATGTTTGTACTGCATAAAGAGGTTCTGAATTGACTTGGCACATACATTTAAAACGGTTGTAAAGCTCGATGTTAGATTATTCATCTTGTATGTATATCTGATGACTGTATTGCTGACTCCTGTTTTCCTCGATTTGTGTTTATTTATAATTATCCGTACTTCTCACTCATACATTATATAGACAGTGTGTGTACACGGGCCTTCGAGAAATGGTCCAAATGGACACTTACTTTCTATAAAATCGCAAACTTCAATATTTGTGTTTCATGTAATCAGCGAACGTTCTCAAATAAAATAGGATTAAACCAAGACAGTTACGACGGGCTCGTCATTGTTGATCTTAAGCAACAAATATATCTAGTTTTTTGTTTGTGTACCGCCTCCTCGATAGCCTAGTGGTGTAGTGCTGGCTTCGAGTGCGGGAGGTCCCGGGTTCAATCTCCAGTCAAGGACCGCGTCATACCAAAGACGTTATAAA
>ENA-OREC01000124-OREC01000124.1-marine-metagenome-genome-assembly--contig:-NODE-124-length-21156-cov-14.047393_pt1 | contig 21156 bp, 5 predicted proteins | sample MGYA00248626_ERZ508543 | MGnify/ENA primary metagenome ERZ508543 (study PRJEB26211, sample SAMN05518279) | marine metagenome | isolation source: Puget Sound, Washington, USA | host: Bankia setacea...
TGTCTTTTATAAGTCTTCCACAATTGTATCATAATCAATGTTATATATAAGTGCAATAATCTAGAACTTAACTTAAAGTGTCTATGCCAATGGCGTTCGCTTATTTATGTTTTTGATTTCAAACTCGTCTCAATATTCCAAGTAACTAGAAGGATAAAACAAATTTAAAACCGCTAATTGTATTGGACCTGCAGATAATTATTTTGTTTATATACATAAAAGGTTTACAATGCTTTAATATAATACATTTATGCAGCAAATTCAGTTGCATTACCCGATGTCCAAATATGGCAATTTGTGGACGTAGATTTGTGACATTACAATTAATGAACTATTAGAATTACTATAGTGTTTAAACCAAGACAGCAAACTGGAATAACTGTCTGTGAAACAAACAGTTATTTTGGTGAACATTTTCAAACTTGACACAATTTTAGATAAAGCAGATGTTCTCTTCTGCATTCAACTGAATTTGCTGTTTCACACAACATTTGGCACTGCTAAAGCAACTAACAAAACTGACTTGATACAACAGGCACATGATTCAGTACTAAATAAAGATTCCTCCAATAACTCTTCATAGATCAAACCGTCTGATTAGGTTTCATGTGTTTATGTTATTAATAGAGTAATGTTGATTTTGCTCAAGGGCAATTATTTCAGGGGCATACTAACATGTTTTGCTAATAGTCCCGACAAATACAGTAACACACAATAGAACTTATTCTTGCTTATCATATTTCCACTAAATATTATTTGTTAATGAACTGCCTAAATTGCAGCTTACGTACTGAGCCACATTTAGACTCTTAATAGTTGTGAATATAAGTTTTGTGCCAGGAAATGTTTTTATTTACCTTAGTTCTTGACTCACATGTGGTGTAAGATGACTTGTTCTTACATGGATATGGTTACATAATGAATTGCTTTTAAACAAAGAAATTCTAATCTGTAACAAATACAACTATCATATCAGTACATATAGCGAGTTATTGTTAGAGAGAGAAATGTTTACCTTTTGATTGTATTTAGAAATGGAATCATATGCCTGCTGTCTTATCAGATAAGTAACTAAACATTAAAAAAAGAAGAAGATAAAAGTAGTAAATACAAAATATGCTGATAAAATTGTTACAAGTTTTGAAGAAAAATTCTGCGTGGCCCCTGTTCATACCTCAGTTGGCTGAAAAAGCTATGAAAAAGCCATGCAAAGGTCACAATATCTAATACAAAACTCTTTTCACTATACAACATAGCTGATACCTTTTATCACTTTGCTGTTGAGTTTGACTTTGGTCTCTGTGCTTAATGTCTTTTTTGTTTTAATCTGTATATGTTCAGTTTTAGTATGCTCAGTTTCATGTGTTTTACTTTCTGTAATTGACTGTAACTTAAAAGAATCTGTCTCTCCCTCTATTTGACTACTTGTTAGAGTCTTCTCCATAACTGTAATACTGTCTGTGGACATCTCCATCGGAACTTCACTGTCACCTTTCTTCTCTTCAACCATACTTGATGATGATTTCTCTGATGGTTCGTCTGATGTACTTTCCGACATATCAGACTTGTCTGTTGGTGAAGTAGCACTTAGCTCAGCCTGTTTCTGTTTCGCCTTTTCCATCTCCTCTTCTTCCATTTGTTGCTTCTTTGCTTTCTTCATGGCCTCCCATTCCGTCATGGTGTAGATTTTCTTTTTCTCTTCATACGGTTGTTTAGATAGATATGGTGACTTATCAGCATCTTTAGTTGAACTAGTATCCCAATCTGGTCCGCTCATCATGTACTGAATATTATCAGCTGCTATATTACTTTCATAGTCAAAATATGGATGTGTATATTCACTCTTCTCTGTTTTTGAGCTTTTACTGAACTCTGCCGCTTCTCGAAGACTGGATTGGTATTTTGAAATTATGTAAAAGTTGTCTGTTTCTTCCTCATCGGCTCCATATTCTTCCCATGATTCCATTGAAGCTTCCATGATATCATGACTTTGACCTTGAGCTGTCTCACCTTGTTCCTCTTTATCTGCAGATCTCATGGTGTCTATGGAGGACCTAGAGAACATAGAACTAGCCGAGCTCCAGCCTGTACCAGCCGACTCCATCGATACTTCCATCACGTTATGTTTCGCCACTATTTGATAAGACTCGAGAGAATCAACTGATGCTTGCATGGTATCTTCTGCATCTTGTAAAGAATCCGTTTCAACTTTTTCAAGGTCTTTTTCACTTAGTTCCAGTGAATCAGTAGACTTTTCCATCATGGATTCCTTTATTTCCAAAGAATCTGATGATTTTAGCATGGACTCCTGTTTAGATTCTGAGGTCTTATCAATCACACCTTCCTGATCTGACAGGGAATCAGTGTCAAACTTCTCCTTCTCTGTTTTGGTAATCCCCAACTTTTCACCCAAAGAATCTGAGGATATTTTCATGGCACCATCACTACTGTGGGTACTATCATGCAGGGAGTCGAGGTCATATTCTGTACCGATCTTTGTGGCTGACTCTGATTTCAAGATTGCAGATGTTATAGAACTTGTCATCTCAGACCTATCACCATCTAGAGAGTCTGTGTCATCAGCAGTCTTCTTCTTGTTTTCACTCAGACTGTCCTCGTCAATTTCATCCCTCCCTTCAACAGAGTCTTTATCCATATCATCATCTTTATTTGTCGGTTTGGAGGATTTAAACTCCATTGTTGTACATAGCGATTCTGAGTAAGACAACTCGGGTTCACTACTATACTGATTTGGTAATAAAGATCCAGATTCAAGGATTGAGACTATCTTCTGAGCTTCTCTTTCCAATTCTTCAGCAATGTTAAAGTCTTGTTCAAACCTTTCAAATTCATTCAGAGATGCTTGGGAGGATGAAATAGAAGTCAGACTAACATGGCTAACACTGCTTTCCACAGATCCAATGCTTTTCCTGGAGCCATCACTTGTCATTTCTCTTTCTAGCCGCTCAAATTCTGCCAAGGAAGTCAATGAGCCTGATACACTGCTCTTCTCACTGCTTTTACCAGTCTCAGGTGGTGAAACTACTGCTGGGGAAAATATCTTTTCAATTGAGCTATCTGAGCCGCCATGAGCAACCTCTCTTTCCAATCTTTCAAAGTCGGCTAATGAAGAAGATATGGAAATATCATCCTTCTCTAAACTTTTACTTAAGAACTTGCTTTCATCCAAAGAGCCTCCAAAGCTGTCTTTACTGCCAGTTTCTATTGATCCAGATGAACGTGAGTGATCAATTTCATTTTCCAGTCTTTCAAACTCTAGCAACGATGAAGAAACTGATATGTCATCTCTTTCCCCACTTTTGTTAAAGAATTTTAGATTACTCATTGGACTTGGAGGTGGGAAGTCTGGTGAGCTGTAATGTCGGGAATCTGAACCAGTGCCAGTAGTAGAACCTGTACTTTCACTCTCTAGCTCCTCCTTGTTTATTATTTCAAATCGATCCTCATCAGAGAGCTCAGTTATCACACTCAGAGCTTGTCTGTCTATGTAATCATACCTGTCACTGCCACCAATACTGTCATTGTCTTCTTCATCTTTCCTCCAAGGATGTGGCATTATCCCAATGACATGTGCACCATTTTTATTCCATGGATAAATATCTTCATCTTTATCTTTGTCTGATGAAACCTCTTCTTCTTCTTCTTCCATATCCTGTCTCATACCAAAGGTATCTTTAACCTTTTTGTCTTGTGCCCAAGCCATAAGTTCTTCAAGTGGATCCTTTTCCTCTAGCTTGTCATCATCATGGTCTTCAGCTAATCCACCACCTTGTATGTCCGAATGAATTGATGAAGTAAGGGAGGCAAAATCTGCCAATCTATCTTCATCATCATCATCCTTTTCCTCCTCATCAGCTGCTACTACTGTGGTAAAGCTATCCACACTTGAAGAATCACCAATGTCATCTATTTCTGAGCTCCTAGCACCTTCTCCAGACCGATCATCATCAAGGCTGTCTGCACTTCCTGCACTCAGTGATTTAGTAATTGGTATGGATGATCTTCTTGTTTTCTGCACAGTTTTTACTTCTGTGCTTTGTGATATCTCTGTCTTTGTTGTACATGTCTGTACTAATCGCTCTGATTTCAATGCTTGTTCAGATACATACTCGGATGATGTGTCTACAAAAGTTGTTTCAAATTTGTCCGAGCTGACTGAAGAAGAACTAAAATCAGAGCTTTTCCCTAAAAAATGACCAGATTGGATTATAGTTTGTACCTCTGATTCATTTGAACTTTCAGCAATTACATCTTCTTCACGTAAAGTTTCAGATCTTGTTGTGAAGGTTTCAGTAGAACTCATTTGAGAAACAGAATCAATTGGAATGATGTCAGGAGCAAGTGCAAGACCATCTGTTTCTGATTTACCTATCTCTTGTTCAATTTCTATATCATTTTCTTCTGGTCGACAAAGATTTCCAGAGTCTACATAATCTTGGTGAGATTTTTGCCGTGCACCCTCAAGAGTTATGTTTGATGCTGCTTGTATAATTTCTTGTATGGTCTTTTCTTTTTCTATTCCAGTCACAACTTCATCTAGAGATTCTGTTTCCTGTGTGTTATATTCTACAAGTTTATTTTCATCTTCTACAGTTACAAGTTCTGCTTCTTCATTTCTCTGTTCTAATTCATCTGATGGTAATACAGTTGAATCATCACAAACAGGAGTGTTTATATGTTCTAGCAGAGAGTCATTAAATGTGGTTTGAATTGTTGATTCACCAATAATGCTGGATCTATCTTTTGGCAAGTCTGTTGTTTCGTTTACATCATCAGTTAGTAAATCTTCACCAACTGGTTCATCATATGGTAATTCATCTGCAAAGTCTGTCATGCTTCCACCATTTTCTGATAATGGACTTTGAACCAAGGCCACATCGTCATCAACATCCAATACTGCTTTAAAACGGACTTTAACTTTTACCTCCTCTAACACATTTTCAACAAATACACATGCTGTTTTCTCAAGCAAATCGTCTTGAGTTTCAAATGTTTTCTTACCACTTTCTTTGGCAACTGCAACAGCTTCATCAAGTTTTCTGGCGTCGTCAGGGCTAAAACTGTCTTCAAAAAATCCCTGATTCTTATCAACAGGGGTAGGGGTCAGGGGTCTGTCCAAATCACAACTGTCTGCCTTAAGCTCGAAAGGTACTCTATCATCATGGCCTTCAGCAGTTTCTTTTTCAACTTCATCATCTAGTTTTGTGTCAATATCATTGTCTGGTGTCTCCTGTAGCTGCATTAGCTCCTCATCAAGTTCATCATCTAAAAAAGTATCAGGAGTTCTTCGTTCTAAATCAATATCATCTATTTCCTGTAGAGTGACTTCATAACCTTTTAATGTTGCAGAAACAGCACTGGCTTCAACTTCTGGACTTTCTTGGGTTTTTTCTGCTTCTTCAGCCTTTGTTTCACCTAGGTTACGAATCTCAACCTCTTCTGACTGTTTCCTTTCATGCTCTACTTCTGGTATGTTTGGGGAACCTTCTTCTTCCATAAGGGTTTCCACATCCACTGTGTCATGACTTTCTTCTGTGACTGGGGATGTCGGTAGGTCTTGTATTGACTCTGATGGTCGTTCACTCACATCCTCATCTGTTCTGTCTATTCCTACAGTCTGACTGAATACTTCTCTACTGTCAATCTGGCCAGATGTGTCATCATGTACAGATGTGGATGTATGTATTGACACATTAAGGGATTCACATTCTACATTAGATGTTGTCATTGATGCAGCCTCATCAGAGGGCATTTCTAGTCCATAAAGTGTCTGGTCTGAAACTACAAGCACATCTTGTCCAACATGTGGTGGTAACTCTTCAATGATGCTTTCGGTAACTCCAGTTGGTTGTGTAGACTCTGCTGAACCTGTTACAGGACCTTGGTAACTTAAACAAGACCCTTGAGAGCTTACAATTTGAGATAATTGTCCAAAGCTTTGAGACGTTTCAAGTACCATTGGTTGTGGTGGTTCTACGCTTGAATTCTGGGAGCTTTGTTCAGAGCTGTCCACATCAATTTCAGGGTTATATTCAACTTCTGTCGGACCATTTGGAAGTTTTTCATCTATCAGCAGATTTGACACTGATTCTGTTGTATCTTGGTGAAGAGAACTACACAGGCTTTCTACTTGAGGCATATCAAAGGAAGAGCCAGCACTTTTCTCTGATGTTTCACTGCTTATCAGAGAAGAGTGTTCAAAGGAAGACTCATTTACTGACTTATCTGGACTTGATACAATAGGAGCAGATGTTGAAACCTTTTTCTGTTCAGTTTCAAATGTCACTTCTTCATAGCTTGATGCCGATGTCTGAGATGTCATAGATTGAAACATGCTTTCCTCAAACTGCTTTTGTTTTTCCAAAAAGTCTTCATAGCCAACCATGTCACTAGGAGACATGACTTCGAAAGGTGACATACTGCCCTGACTGTCAGGTGTTTTAACCTGTTCTGTTTTTTCAGTGACGGTCTCTAACTGAAAATCTGATCTTTCTACAGAGTCTTGATATTTCAACTCTTTCATTTTAGTTGCAGCATCCTGGAGGTCGGAGGCTGTGTGGTCCACTGTTTGACAGGTCTCGAAAGGAGAAGGAGCAGGAGGAGATGGCAGAGAGCTTGTACCTGCAGAGGCTGTATCGAATAGTTTTTGTCCTTCATTGTCTTCTGAGGAGTCAGTGGGTAAAAGTTCAACATCAGGCTCAGTTGGTGTTTGATCAATGACAGTATCATTGTTTTCAGCCAAAGTAATGTCTGCTTCAAACACATCATCTTCAGGACTAGAGAGAATTGTTTTTGGTGGCTGTATTACAGGCAAGAACTGTTTTTCTACAGCGTCTGGAGACAAATCATATGAGCTGACAACATGTGAAACTCTTCCAGATTCTAAATCATAAGAGGCAGCAAGAAGAGTTGGTTCAACTTCTGATGATGAAGTTGAGGTTTTGACAAGGTCTTCACTGGAGACAGAGCACAACTGTTGGGGGTCTGTCTGAAAAGTTACTTTTTTGTCAACTTTCACTTCAGCACCTTCCATGTCATCAGCAGCAGTTTCTTCAATTGGAGAAAGTCTTTCTTCTTCACACATGCCGGGGTGTTCATATTCTGCACATATTGGCTTACCCTGTAACTGAACAGTCACAGGATGCTTTCTTGATAATAACGATACATCTAATTCATCTTGTAATTCTTTTTGATTATCATAAGTTGTAGACATGTCTTCGCTATCAATTGAAGGGGACAGGGATCTATCCTTCTCATCAAACGATTCTTTCAGAAGTTCTTCTTGGGCTAACCTTGACTCTTTGCTAACCACTGAAAATGGTTTAGAGTCACTTTGTGTTTGTACAGCTTGAGAAACAGTCATTATTTCTGGATTTGATTCAACATCATCTTCATATTCATCATCAACGTCTACTTCTTGAAACTCTATTTCTGTGCTTGATATTGATGAAGACGAGTACCTAGATGATTCTGATTCTTTCTCCATTGTTTCTAATTCCTCTAAATACCTTTTTCTTTCCTGGTCAATTTGCATTCTACTTTCAATAATTGATGCAATGACAGCTTGTTGGTATGCTTCTGTGATTTTATTGTGTGGCTCTTGAGGCAATGCTGATTCTACTGTGTTTTCGCTTTCACCAACCTTTTCCCATTCTTCGTTCATTCTAATGTCATATGAATGTACAGGCTCTTCAAAGTCCTTGTCATAGTACTCGGTGTGATCTTCAGAGAGAGAAAACCTTACTCTTTGTCCTTTCTTCTTTGTAGTAACATCTGAAGCTCCACCAGATTTAAGCACAGATGAAACACCAGTTCCTTCCTCATTACTTTCATATGTTTCGTCAGGTTCTTCACGTCTGTAAAATACGCCCAAATCTAAAGACTTTGAAGAGTCAGACTTTTCAATTTCTTTATTACTTTGATCTGAGAAAGAGTCTGAAAACTGCCGAGAATAATGATGCTGGATCTCCCAATGAACATATTTACCGGTGACCTTGTCAAACACTTCACTTTCCTCTGAACTGCTAGAACTGGCACTGTCATGATCTTGAGCTTCATTAGGCATATGCTGTTCCGATGGTATTGCAGGTCCAACAGCACCCTGGAGCTCTGAAGATTCAAAACCAGCAGCTGAAATAAATCCAGAGGAAATCTTGTCTGAAGTAGTTGTCTTTTCGGTCTCATCTGATGGTAAATCTTCCGCTTCTAACGGGGTAGCAATACATTGAACCTGTTTCTCAGTTAAGTCAAGACCTGACAGAGACAGTGTTCTATCATCTTCACCACCTAACATCTCTGTTTGTGCCATCTCTTCCTTTAGTTCTTCAGCAAAATCAAACCTTGTCAATCCTTCTTTCAGATCTTCTGGTGAAATATCTCTGTTTTGTTCTACATGTTCAAGAACTGAAACTGACTTATTTACCTCCTTTGGTATCACAACATCTTCATCAGTAAAGGCCATATTATCAAAAGCCATTGTTTCTTCCTGCTTTGTTTCTTCGGGTTCATCAGGCTCAGAATCTTCACTAAAAGTTTCGTCGAACAAACCACTATCACGTTGTAACCTTATATCACTTTCAAATTTCTCAATTTGTGCCTCTTTTGCCGTCTCTGCATTTTTATCTATTGTGAAGGATACACTTTCCTCAACTGTAGAATCACTAACATAAACCTTTCTCTGCCCTACTTCTTCTGTCTGGTGTTCATGTCTTTCTTGGATGGGTTCCACATCAGGTTTTTCACCAGGCTCATATTTCACTTCAAACAATGTTTCTGTAAAGTCATCATTTTTGATAACCTTTTCTTCTGCAGTGATCTTTTCTTTCTCTTTATCTGTGACTGTTTGTTTATGTACTTCAGATTGTATTTCTGAACCTTCAACAACTTTTTCTTCCTCACTTGAACCTTCAAGTAGTCTTTCAGATGTTAATGTTGTTTCGTCAGTTTTATGTTTTTCTGTATCAGTCTGTGTGTTCAGGGTAGTTTCTAAGATTTCTTCTTTCACATGGATGTTGTCAACTAATTGTTCCTTCCTTTCACCATCAACCTCTTTCACATATGGAAAGATAGTTTCTTTCACTTCTTCAACCTTTTTCAATGATTTTGATGTTGTTTCATCAACTTTGTTCTGAGAGTTTTCATCAATGGTTGCAACAAGTTCTCTCACTTCCTTTTTAACATCTGCACCTTCATCCTGGTCTTCTTCTGTGATAGTTTCAGTTGTTGTCAATGTCAGTTCATTCTTTGATTCTGTAGATTTGGAGTAGTTTTCTGTGTCTTCTGTAGAGAATACTTTTTCCTCCATCACAATGCGAGGTTCTTCTCCATCTACTTCTTCTCTTGATACAGTTTTCTGCTCTACAGAGGTGGATGTTACGGTCTTTTTGTGCTCATGTTTACTTTCTGTTGATATAACCCTTTCAAATTGCCTCAGTTGGCCAATGCGGGGTTCTTCTTTTTCATCATCAAACAGAGAATCTTTAGACTCCTGTGTGAGAAAGCCTACATTTTTCTTTATCTCCTCTAAAGTCCTTCCTTCAGTGCCACTGTCCTCGAAATGAAAGTCTGAAGGTGAGTGACCAAGGGAAAGCTTCATTTGGTCCACAATTAGTTCATTGTGTAAGGGTGATATTTCTTCATGTTCCAGAGAAGGAGAGACAGATTCAATAGGAGAGTCAGTCACAGAAGCTGAATGATGTTGATCATCTTGAACATTGTCTTTAATTTCTAATTCTAAACGTTTGGAAATACTTTTTGTGTCTTTCGAGACAGCTACTTCATCAAATTCAGACAATTTGTGCTGCTCCTGAAGTGTTGTTACATGAGCTGCATGCAAAGTTTTAGAAAAAAGAAGTTGGTATGTTAGTTATATTAGCAACATAATTGCAGCTAGATTTCATAGTAAGTAATTTCATAGAATAAAAGAGCCTTCAAATTGCTCGTCTGAGAACAGCATACAAAATCACAAATGGTCAAGATAAATCATTCAAGGATTTATTTAACCATTTTGGTTCTAATTGCATGATGCCAAAACCTTTGAATCATTGAAAGGGGAGATATTTTGCATTTATAAATAAGGCTGTGTTTAATAGGTATTTCCGAGGATGGGCTACTTTTGACCGAAATGTCTTAATTCTTAAAGTTTTTACTACACTATAAATAATAAATGACCATAAGGGCCAACTTTGAAACAAACTTAGATGTCCACTTTTGGCTCAAAAGAGCTTTAAATAGCATACCTAGAAGTAGATTATTACTAGTCTAACGAAAGTCTTAATCTAAAACAGGTTTATATAATTTTATGTTCTATTCTAAACATTCCAAACATCTGAAAAATATATTGACTTAAAATCTGAAAGATGATTTAGATTATATGAACTGGCGTTTTTTCTCAGCTTAAGCTTCAATAGATGTTTCTCTGTCCTCTGTCATGAACAAAATACAACTACATTAACAAAGCAAGTTTGCACAATGTTACATGCTGAAATAAAGTGTAACTTAGAAACATCTAGTGCTGCAACTGTTGAAAGCCTGTTAGATTAGCTGTTCTGTGAAGTAAAGATACAACATATATTAACATCTACCTGTATCTGATGGTTCAACCTTGGCCTCCACTTGTGGTCCTTTTGACAGCATTAAAGAAGATACAAATGATGAATCACAGGCTAACAAACTAACATATCAATTAGATTATATCAAATGACTAAAATATCAAATAACAAAACTATTAAATAACTAACTAAATTAAATAACTGTACAACTAAAGTCTCAGGTGTAAGTAGTTTTAGTACATGGCACTGCATCATGACATTGTTAGTGTAAAATATATTATCTACAGTTGATCATTTTACAAAACCATCTTAAATGAATGTTCTTGTGATCGAATAAGAATACAAGAAGACAATATGAATGACCAGATAATAAAATAGAAGAAAAAGATTGGCACTGAGCGGATATGCATGCTTTTAAGACAGAAAATACATTATACAAGGCCTAGTCCTCTGACATAGACTGACAATCGTGGAACTGAAACGAAATCTGCAAGCATAAGAATGAACTGTACTGAAAAAAATCAGGTTTAATTTAAACTTATATACAGTCAGCAAAAGAAACCAAAGGAGAAAACAGAACACAATACAGTGACAAAATGGTGTAGTAATGACACTGATGCTTTAACTGTGAACGCAGGCAAATACTAAAGCTGACAAAGGCCATATAACATTGTCTACCTTTGTCTACAACATGAGGAATTCCTGCATCCACAGGTTGGGTTACATCAGGTGAGGAAACTGGTCTAGTCATTGGCTTAGGCCCTTCGCTTAGCAAGTCTCCAGTATCACATGAGGCTGACCTCTCACCTAAGTCAACTTTGACCCGAGAGGAGCTAAGATTACCTGCAGCGCCACCTAGAGTTTCGCTGCTACATGCAAGTTTATCAAGTCCAGACTCTACTGTAATATAGACTGGAGAAGAGAAACTATTGACTGTGTGAGATGTTATAGAGGAAGCAAACGAGGAGCGAACATCTATAACTGATGAAGCAACAGCGATGGATGAGGACTCAGACATACACTCACCTTCTTCATCAGTAAGCTCTTCAGCGGGTTTTTCATACAAATTTTCATAACTAGAAGAGATGCCAGAGTGTAACCTAGAGTCTGACTGCTTTGTATCAAATCTGTCTCCAATCTCAATTTCACTAGCATCCATAGACATCTTACTCTTTTCTGGTTCAAGAGGAACTCCTGTATAAACATTCTCATAGCTTGAAATCATAGCTCTTCTATGTTCCTCAGCTGCTAAAGCTTGGAGTTCTATTGGTTGTGGGAGAGACATTTCAGGTTCGGCATATTCTAAAGAGCTCATTCCTTGTGTAGAGAGGCTCGCTGGTTGGTCTGGTGTTTGGATCATGGATGGATGATCGCTAGAGGTGAAGGAGTCCATGTCCTCAGCTGTAAAGGAATACCATATACTTAAACTCAACTCGTAATGCCGACTATATTATGTATAAACAACATCAACTTCCATTTGTTAAAGGCACTCTACTCCTCAGTATTCTAACTGGATGTTAAATTGCTACTTGTGTGGATATTTTGGTAAAGAGCTTCATTGATTGGCTTATAGGATTTAGTTCACATTAATTGCTCAAATATAAACATTAGCATTAACTTTGTATTGAAATAGTTCATTGCTTATTACTTTTTTACTGCTTAAATAGCTGAAATCTTTTGGTATAATGTATTAACTAGTATAATATATTTAACTAACTTTGAGGAGTAGAGCGGTTTAAAACAATAATATGTGCACAAAATTAACAAATTGCTTATAAATGTGTTCTAAAACAAAATTATGATATGAATAAACTTAAACTGATAAAATGTGCAGTTTTTCTACAGAGTCATTCTTTATCATTAATTTAGTAAGTATTGAACCTAATGTAGTGTTGTTGTTATCTCTTCATATAGATAAGAAAACCGATGGGAAATGAAATGTATACAAGTATATCCTGGCCAAAATAACACCTTCAGCTGAAAGTTTGAGCAATTCAACAGATGTGACAATTGAGTCTTAACACAAGTTTTATAAGTTTCAACAGTCAATGAATGGTACTGTACACCAACACACAATTTGCTTGTATAAAGGTCAACAAACAAATTCAACATTTATATTACTGGAATTGAAGTATATACCTACCAACTCGGGCATTCATTTTTTGGCCAAGTATGCTTTGAATTGAATGATTGCCAAGTGGTTGTGAAACTTATCATAATGTTTGGTAGCCAGTTAGTTATATAAACTTCTATGTAAATAGTGTAACAACTTCCTAGCATTTCTTGATAAGTATTGAGTTTAACATATTTACATATAGTTTGCATTAAAGGGACCAACACACTGTGTCCTAAATGTCTATCTAATTAAGGCCATGACATAAAACTTTCTGGAGATTCTTTAGCCTGTCACATTTAACAGTTACTAAACGGTGTCACAATGACCAGGTTATACTGTACATGTATGTCTGAATTCAAACAAACCATACTTCACATTCTCATTTCCATTCATGCCAAGCATATACATCAGTTCTATCAATGCTGACAAAACTTGAGATGAGATCTTCACTTTTGTAGATACCTAGACACTATTTTACTAGCTAACTATGTTTCTTGAACCACTTATTTGGGATGGCATTATTTAAAGGTTGTTCTCAAAAGTTAAGCAAGTAAAAACAATAAAAAAACATAACAACTAAAAAGAAACAGCTGATCTTGTTAATTGTGTATTTAAAGTTAATTTCATCAGTTTCATAAGCACTTAAGTACAATTAAAACATAACTTTCGTTTCAGGAGTAAGGAAAACAAACTGGCTTGTGCTGTACTACTAACAGACCTTAGATACAAAAAAGGTTTCCTGCCAAGTACTCTGCCATCCCAGGTAAGTATTAACACAACTGAATAACATATCTGATTATTAAGAATGCTGCATTTTCACTGTGTCTGGTTTAGTATAAGTGGTCAATCTACTAACTTGCTTGGGTTGTACCACTACATACAACCTTGTGAAAGAATGTGCAATCAAGGTACATGCTTAAAATCAATCTACCTCTATAAATCTTTGGAAAAATAAAAATAATATGACTAGGTAATGAATCAAAAACTCAAATGTACCTGTATCATGCAATGCTGGGGCTGCATCCGGAGAGTCACCATTAGTAGTAGTGTCCAATACATCGTCAGAATACTCCTCCAAGGACTCCTTCATAGCATTTGTATCCTCAGTTGTGACAGTGTCTGCAGTAGTCTCAAATTTTAAATCATTTTCTACAGTGTCAATTTCCTCAATTACGTTACTACGAGTTTCAGAATGAGAAACTGGACTAATTACTTCATCAATTTTATCTCCGTCAAATTTGTCTAAGCCAAGTGAAGTTTGTAAAGTAGCTTCATCCATTGACATCATCATAGGGTCTACATGTCTGGGGTATTTTTCTGATTCAGTTTCCTCTTCACTGTCCGAGCTTATTTTGTCAAATCCTAGAGATGCCTTCATAGCAGCGTGATCCATTGAAGATGACATTACATTTTGTTTTTCTGTTTCAAATGACCTTGTTAATGCTTCAGAATCCATTGACATAGCCATGGGGTCTTGTCGGTTCAGATTCAGGGACATTCGAAAAGCATCATCATCCATTGATTCCAACATTGCTTCTGATACCTCTGATGATTCAGGCTCATGTGTAGCTTCAGAAGCTTTTGAGCTGGAGTCTAAACTTTCACTAGGGGCAAGTCCCAAAGATCTATGCAATGCGTCTAAATCATCAAACTCAAGTGAAGCTGTCATTATATCTGCTGTTTTGTCAACACCTACTGCTACTTTCAGACCATCCTGTGATCCTGATGAATCCATTTGAGTTTGTTTAAACCCTAATGTTTTCTCCATCAATTCATCATCCAGAGATGTGGTTAAAGGAATTTCTTCAGTTACAACATCTAAGCATCTCTGTAGTTGATCCTGTTCTAAGGAGTCTGTCATATCCTGTTTGTCCAGGCCAAAGGAACGTCTTAACCCTTCAGAGTCCATTGAACCAGTCATTATATCATCTCTTACAGAACTCAGTGACCTTTGAAGCATTTCAGGGTCCATTGAACCAGCCATCATTTCATCTTCTCTGCTGAAAGACCTTTGTATCATTTCAAAATCCATTGAATCCGTTAAGCCACTTCCTCTAGCTGATCCAATAGATCTTTGAAGGGAATCTTGGTCTAGTGAATCTGTAAGGGACTTGTGTTCAGAGGAAGAAATGTCATCGTCTCTACCAGAACAGACACTTCCTGTGATTCTTAGTATTTCGTCAGGTTCAATAGAGGAAGCAATCAAAGAGTCTTGCATGACATGCTCTACAGACGAAACCATAATATCTTCTTCATCATAAACATATTTAATGGCCTCTTCATCATATGATGCACTCATTATATTTCTCTCTATGCCTAGTTCTTTTTGTAATACTGATTCGTCCATTGATACTGAAAGACCTTCTTCACGTGCTATTCTTATAACTTGTGGAACTTTCTTTTCAGGTGTTTCTAATACTTGCTTTAATTTTTCCTGATCATATGATGTTACAAGAGTGTACTCTGAGGGTGAGGCAGGTATTTCATCTGTTTTCTCATCTCCCTCTAGTGTATGTCTAGGAATTGCGATTTTTTTTTGTTCTATGGTTTGTTCAATAAATATTTGTTGAGAAACATCAGCTGACATGGGATCTTCTGTGTCTACTGGTTCATCATCTGGCTCGTCATCTCTGTCTTCTTCATCATAATCTTCATCATCTACATATGCTGTTGTAGGTCTAATTCCATTTTCATCCATTTCCATTTCAAGTGTAAAATCAGAAGGAGATAAAGGTCTTTCTGAGCTTTTAATGCTTTGCTTGTCGGCATCTACTGAGGCTTTTGACTTTTGTTCAATCATTGAGTCTATTTCTTCATCATCTACAGAATCAGAGTCAGTTTTATCACTGTCTTTGACACCTCCTGGCGCTGTTGGAAAAGCAGACAATTTATCCTCTGCAGAAAAACTAGAAAACTCTCCAGGCTGAGACTGTGAATGAATGTCTTCATTCTTTGAAGGAACATTCATCCCCAAATTGATTTCTTTTTTGTTGTCCTTTGATAGTACTTCAACATCCTCTTTATTCAATTCAAGAAATTGCTCTGTTCTATCAATAAACTTTTCATCAAATTCATCTACTTCATAATAACATTCACTGACAACTTCTAACTCTGCTTCTAATTGTTCACTAATGTCAGGTACAAATGTTTCATCACTAGTTTCAATAATTGGTTCTTTAATTGCATCTGGTTCAACATCTTCTGACTTTATACTTGTAATTGATGGTTTTCTTTGTACATCCATGCTATGTTCAACCCGATCAACATATGTCAGGGCTAAATCATAATCTGAAGTTGTTTCTTTCATCATCTCACTTGTATCAATCACAACTGTTTCACTTATAGTTGAAGGGCTTGGAGGTACTGGTCCCTCAATATCATCACCTTCAATTACTTCAATCACTGTAGCTGTTGGTCCTGCTGCGTATTCTTCATCCATTGGTCTACAAGTTTCTGGTTCTCCAGCAAGACCAAACGTCACTGTGTCTTCGTTGGGTTCCAAATATTCATTTTCATTATCAGAACTGGGTTCCACTGAGAATCCAAGAGGTTCACCAGACATCTCCTCATCTGCTGCAAGGAGTATATCACTGTACACATGACCATGTAGCTGTGTTTCCTCCATTGGGGCATCCTCACTAGGAGTAGGAACTATGTCTTCAGTTGTTATGGGAGCATCCACTGATTCAATTTCATTCTCTGCTATTGGTGATGGCATTGTTTCTTTTTGCTCTTCAATTTCGACTGGTTCTTGTCCTTTTTCTTCAGTAAATATTTTGTCCTCTGTGATTTGCTCTTTAACCTCAGGCTCTGTCTCTGACATTTCTTTTTCACAAAAGATAGTAGGTTCGCAATTTTGTTCAACAGTATCAAATGTCTCTTTTTCTGTTGTTTCCAATGAGGGTTTATCATTTTCAGGTTCTATAGATTCATCAACCTTATTGCAAACACCATGTTCAACATTTTCATCTACCTTATCATGTTTTGTCTCTTCAATATGTTCAGCTTCATCACTATCATGTGTCCTATCCCCACATTCATCTAATATTATTTCAATATTACTTTCTTGTCTAGACAGTAACACTTTTGGCTTATATATCTTTGATGCCTTTTTATCATCTAAGTTCAAGTCAATGTCAGTAGCAAATGTATCTTTATCTACTTCAGGTTCTTGGTCTTCCTGTTCGACTGGTTTAGTTTCGGTATCTTTCAAAACATCGTCAGCATCCAGACTAGATTCTCTACTAACATGTGTGGGCTTTTCAACCAAGTCCTCGTCAGACACTGGGGATTCAGATTCTCTAGTGGTTTCTAATAAGTTATCTTCAGTTTTAAAATCTGTTTGTATACTTGTTTGCTGAAATTCCTCTGTTTCTACCAGGTCTTCTTCAATTTCAATATTTTTGATTACAACATGTTCTGTCTTACGAACTGTTGTATCTTCTATTTCATGATCTTTACTATCTAACTCATCTTCTCTACTATCTTGGATCGTTGATTCTGACTGATTCACATCTTCTGCAACAACCTCACTAACAGTAACCATAGTTTCCTTCATTTCAGTCACAGTTTCCATTTCAGTATCATATATCTCAACTGTGCTAGTGTCAATACATTCTTTTGCCTTTTGATCATCACTACCTACAATTTCAAATTCAACTTGCTCAATCTCCTCAGACTTGGTTTCATCATCAGCAAGTTTAACACGACCGTCTTCTTTCTCTTTGATTGGGATTTCTATTTGGTTTTCTATATGAGTGTCAGATATCTCAACTGCGCTAGTGTCAATGACTTTTTGCTCAATCTCTTGGACTACCTCATACTTGAGTTCATCATCAGCTAGCTTAACACGACCGTCTTCTTTCTCTTCGACTGCAGTTTCTACAGTTTCAACTTCCTCTTGCTCAATCTCTTGAACTACACCAGTCTTGAATTCATCATCAGCTAGCTTAACACGACCGTCTTCTTTGTCTTCTATTTGGTTTTCTTTAAGAGTTTCAGATATCTCAATTGTGCTAGTGTCAATGACTTCTTTCTCAATCTCTGGGACTACCTCAGACAGGTATTCATGATCAGCTAGCTTAACACGACCGTCTTCTTTCTCTTGGACTGCAGTTTCTACAGTTTTAAATTCATCATGTGTAATGTCCTGGACTACTTCAGTCTTGTATTCATCATCAGCTAGCTTAACACGACCATCTTCTCTTTCTCCAACTGTCATTTCTATTTGTTTTTCTGTAACATTATCAGATATCTCAACAGTGCTAGTGTCAATGACTTCTTTCTCAACCTCTGGGACTACTTCAGACGTGTATTCATCACCAGCTAGCTTAACACGACCGCCTTCTTCCTCTTGAACTGTGATTTCAAATTGATTGTCTATACTAACAGCTGAATTAATCGCATCAATCGTATCTTTACTGCACTCAGTCTCAGTCTCTTTTATATCTGTTACTTTTTCGGTTTGATTTGTTTCAGTAGCTACTGCTAGTATTTCAGAGTCAGTTTCAGGTTTTACTTCAACATGTTCAACACACACATCTTCTATTTCTGCTGGTTTATCATAAGACCCTTCTTTAATTACCTCCTGCTCAACAGCGGTACATATGGGATATTCTTGTTGAAGAGGAGAGGGTAGTTTACATGGTTCCTCTGATTCTAAATTATCAACTGTAGCATCTTCTGCAACCTCAGAAGCTACAGTCTCTTCAGCATAATGACATGGTTTGTCCTTAATACTATGGTCTTCTTGGATTAATTCCTCACTGGGTTCAGTGGTCCAAGGAACTGCTTCAACTTTCTCATCTTCAGTTTTGTCAAAAGATTCAGCTACTTCGTAATTTGTTACCTCTATTTCAAACAACGCATGCTGTTCTTGTGATTCAATAACATTTTTGTCTGCTGTTTCAATATCTCTCTGATCAGTGGGCTCTGCTTTTATTGGAAAAGTTTCTGTCTTCTCCTTTGTGGTATCAACATGCTTCTCTTTGTCAATACTACTTTGGCTTACTATGGATTCATGTTTCTTTACAAGGTCCATTACAGACCTCCTCTTTTCTGTAACAATCTCTGCTTCTTGTTTAGATTTTTCTTCATAGTCTAAATCTCTTACGTAATCAGACTTAACATCACTATACAGTACACAATCTTGTTTATAACTTTCAGGGTCATGTGTGGAGTCCTCTACTAGATGTTTAGAGATACTTTCCACCTTGGCTTCAATGTCCTCTACAATGTGTCTCATTTGGGTACCAGGAGAAACATCGGCTTCCATAGAACTGTCACAAACATCGAGATTATCAGTTATGCTATCAGAACCTTTAACCATGCCACTGTCTATTTCTTTTGAGTCACCAACTTCAATGGTTTCTGGCTTCCTTTCTTTTGAGTCACTAACTTCAATGGTTTCTGGCTTCCTTTCTTTGGAGACACTTACTTCATCTTTGTCTGGCGTCCTTTTGTCTGTCACTTCAGTTGATTTCGTCGTAGCCTGTTCTTTGATAACATCACTTTCAATGGACTTAATTTTCTCAAATCTCTGAATAATTGAGGAGACAGATTTAGGTACTTCAGGGGGCGACTCTGCTTCTATTTATTTTGTAATCCATGATAAATTGATGGGGTAATCCAGATAAAATGCAAGCATTAAAAGAAAGAGAGAAAAGAGGAAATGTGTTAGTTTGTTAGTTGGCAATGTATTGTTATTAGTACTGTTTCATATGACACTATAACTAACTAAATATTTCACTCCGTAGGTTTGATGGGCTGCAATAAAACATGTGTATTCACGATTGTCTCATGCATAAGTTCTACCCATACCCTGAAAACAAGCAAAACTCTATATCAGTGTATAGTTTCCATTATTATCATTATTCAATATGTTCTAACATCTATTCTAATTTTCCATCATTAGCATCTACATGTATGTGCATGATGTTCATATTAATATGCTGTTTGCAAAGTTCATCATGCATTGTTACTGAAATGTTGACAGTAAAAAAATTAATTACATACATGTATATAACTACCATGAACATTTACAAAAATGAAAGTTAAACTTGGAACAAATTTGATAATGACAATGAATGCAAACTTACAATGATCTAAGTTAATACACTTCAAACCACTTGTTTCTAGTAATGATTGCATCACTGATTCATTCCATAAAAAAAGCTGAAAACTTATATGTTATGAATAAGCTAAAACACACAATTCATGGACCTAAAAAAGCAGTATATCCAATAAATCTGACCAATGGGTTTTGGTTACTTAATGAGACACCTGCAAGTAAATGAGTTAATCATGTGTAATGTTGGACCTAAGAATGAACTAAGCGTGATAGTTTGTGTTCACTCAAGTGCTTTGGCCATGCTCTGAAACTATGGATGTCCAAACACCTTATAACTGACCTGGAAGTATTTTATACAAACTATACTTGCAAAAGTCATTTATATACATCATTGTAGCTTAAAGAATTGGTAACTACAACAATATTGAGACAGAATAATGGTCTACTTCGCAATGTGGTCATCATGTGTAGGAAAAGAACACACTTTTAATAGGCTGCTAACTACTATCTTTTTTCATGTTTTGAGGTTTCTTGGTTTGTTATACATGTATTTTAAAGTGGTCTTTTGAATTGATTGATAAAGGTGTTTGGACATTGAAATGAATGTCTGAGCCAGGCTTAAACCTCCAATGCAGTCATTCACAGGCAGCATTTGTTGGACCGAAAACTGTCGTAACTATGGACAAAAATCATAGGCTGTTAGGACAGTTTTCCATCCAACCCTCAATTTTCAGTGCAATGTATAATTTACCTTCAGAAAAACTAGAATAGTATGTTGAATAACTTGATACTGGGCTCTTTTCTCGCACCATCTCAGTGTGGGGGGCTACATACGACACAACAGAAGGGATTAAACATGGCTTACAAACTATACTGCAGAAAGAGAAGTACATAATATGGTACATTGCCATCAAAATAATCCGTCTAGAAAAGCTATAATATTTGTATATGCTTATTTCAGTTACATTCTTTCACCATCATTTGACTGTTCTTATTAATCTGGAAGCATCATTTATGTTTTGGAATCATATGTAAGTAATATCTTATATATATTATTAGAAGTGCAGAATCTGCAGTATATTTGTATATATGTATTGTAGAAAAGCGAAGACGTATATGCAAAGTGGTATGTAAGGCCTGCAATATAAGAAGTTCCGTTATTTAACTCTCCTATATCAATACTAAATTTTATCATACTATTTATACACATAGGTAAAATATACTTTACTACAAACACCTTTAACACTAACACTATAGACACAATGGGAAATGTAATACTATAGAAACTTAATAAAGAATAAAATACAGTGTCCTGAGTCTGTAAATCTTTGAGATGTTTTCTTGAACACAAATGAACCCTCCACAACAAACAGATATATAATCAATGTGTGGTCAATAAC
>ENA-OREC01000125-OREC01000125.1-marine-metagenome-genome-assembly--contig:-NODE-125-length-21109-cov-13.867202_pt1 | contig 21109 bp, 10 predicted proteins | sample MGYA00248626_ERZ508543 | MGnify/ENA primary metagenome ERZ508543 (study PRJEB26211, sample SAMN05518279) | marine metagenome | isolation source: Puget Sound, Washington, USA | host: Bankia setacea...
TACATTGTGGTAGGACAAGTGAAATGTTTGTGCAATAACATCCTGATGAGTATCCTTACATTGTGGTAGGACAAGTGGAATTTTCGTTGCCATGATAACCAGACTATTGTTCTTACCTTGAACTGGTCTACTATCTGTGTACCAGTCTCCATATCACACAGTAGTTCTCCTATCTGGTGTCTTAGTTCAGCCTGTCTCTGTTTCGCATTCTGTACTTCCCTGCTTTTACCGGCGGGTATTGAACCATCACCATCGTCCAGTCCACGTAGAGCTCCCTCTAGATACTCTAGCTGCGTATCCAAGTCAGCCACATCATCCTGCATGGCCTGTAATACATCAAAACATCTTAAACAAATATTCCTTGTTAAAAGTGTGTTTTTATTAAATAAATAGTTTCATTGAAAAATTCCTTAACTGTTTCAGGTAAAAAGCATTTAAACCAAGCAATGTTATACAGCAAGGAATTTAGCAGAGAATTAAACATAGGAAGTAAGAAGTGTTGTAAACAAATTTACCAAAATAAAATTTGAGCTTATATTTATAACAAAAAACACACAGTTGTTATTAAAACCGATCACATTCTACGTTTGTCAGTTTGTATGATTATCCTATTCTTCTGTCATTCTAATCACTAAACACATTATGCTGCTACTTTAAACTAGTATTCTCATATTCAAAACTCATCTATCCCTATATACAGGTACAAATAAAACATTACAAATACATACACTAATTTTGTCCTGGTGTTTAGGATCTTTAGCAGAGGATCCAAGTTTGTTATGTGTCTCCATTTTGTCCTCTAGTTTCTTCAGCAGTGTGTTCACATTCTTACAGCAATCATCAAACTCAGTAAGCTTGGCACTTGTCTCCTCCAGGTCCTGGATCTTGTCATTTAGTCCTGTAACATAGATGGCAAATGATGATTGAAATACAATGTATACTTCATAATTGTCCAAATCTAATAACTAGACTATAGAAATCCTTATCACACTGACATTAACTTGAATTATGCATACACCTGGCAATTAACAGGTAATTTAGGCTATTAAGAAGACAAACTCTTAAGAACCTTGTATAGTAACATCAGGTTATGAAATTTTACTCTTCTATTCATAGTAAATTTATAGTATAGTGCAGTTTTTTATCCGTAATCAAGTTATTGACATCATTTTGCTGATTGAAACTTCATTCAATATATTACGGGTTGAATGCAAATGGTTTCCGTCTGCTTCTTTATCCAATAGAACTTAGAGCCCTCTTGCTTTCAACCTTAGATATGTCATAAAATATACGAAAATTCAACTGTACCATCATTGACAGCCTCCCATCTTTGGTTCACGTCAGCCAGCCTCACTTTCACCTGACCCTTATCACTGTCCACTGTGTCCATCAATGATTGTCCCTCTCTATTCAACAACTCCTGGTCATAGGACATCTTCAGTACATCTCCACGCAGACTCTGGGCATCCTTCAGTTTCTTAGCAACAGAGTCTTGGTCTGTAGCGTCGGGGGTAAGACCTTCCAACTTGTTTTCAGTGAGTTGTAACCATAGTGACATCTTGTCTAACTGAGCCTGGAAGTTCTGGGCATGTTTGATACCAGACCCAAGCTGTTCTTCTCTCTCATTGGCTGCATTTTTAAGCCCCTCCCAGTCTACCTGGAGGGTTTTCACTGTCTCAACCAATGACTTTAAGGCTGGGGAGGAACTATCACCAAACTGCTTGGCTTTGTCAGACAGCTCTTTGATATCAGGAGCAAGGTTGTTTATATCTCTTAGCATATCCTGAAAACAAAACCCATACATTATGTAGACACATTTAAGATAAGGATTTTAAACAACTTCAATTTGAAGTTAAAAGACTTCAATGCCATCCTCTTTGTAAAGGATCTTTAGCTTCTGTCAAGTCTTTTAAGCATCTGTGTTATTGTTGTTTATTCCTATCTGCATTTGCTTCCTAAATTACATTAACAGAGAAAGAACATTTTTGAGTGTCTACATTGGACAATTAGTAACCAACTAAAATCAGTATACACTGAAGTAAATGATGTTAAAAAAATTATGTCTAAATCTTTACCCTGTTCTGTTGTGACTGTTTCTTGAGAACATCTGGGTCACCAGAGATAGGTTCAGAGCGCTCTTGTTTGTCTTTTAGTTCACCCAGCAGTGCTACTAGGTCCTGACACGAGGCCCTTAGTTTGTCCCCTTGTTCACTGAGTTTTGACACCTCATTACTGCGAGCCTGTAACTTCTTCTCCGCTTCCAGCATTGGTTTCTCTATACTAGCTATCTTGCTCTTGATTTCAAACTTGGTATTGCCATCCTTGGTGTTGTCAGAGAGTTTCTTGCCAAGTTCTTTCACCTTGTCTAGAGCAGGCAGTTGCTTCTTTCTTTCTGATTCCAGTTCCTGTAAAAGAAATAATCCAATCAGTACGTGATCATCCAATAAAAACTGCAGATTCTGAGCATTTTCCTTACATCTATAATACTGACTCTTGAATAGTAAAACAGCAAAACATAACCTCATATTTCATTCCCATATCTTTTTCTCCCGTTTTAACCAACTAAACAAGACTAACTAGATATATGTTCTAGGTAACAAAGACCATCACTATGTTTAATCAGATGGACAGACAGGTGCAATAAAGGATGAACACACAGAGTAAGATTGTATGTCCGTTAATGGCAGTAACAGGATAAGCAAGACTGGTCAATATTAAAAAGATGAAGACATAATATGTTAGCTGTACTTTTTCAAACAACTTACATGTATCTCTTTCAGATGTTCCTTGTGTTTCTCTGGGTTAGTTGCTACAGGTGACAGGTTATCTACAGTAGTCATATAGTCTCCCACCCAGTTACTCAGGTCCTGTAGTGTATCACTGAATTGTTGACTCAGACCTTCCACGGACGTCAGGCTCTTCTCTCTCTCCTGTAACTTGTCACTGAGTCTCTCCCAGCTCTTACTGATCACTGTCATCTTCTCTGTGATGTGGGCGGAGTCTTTGGAGTCTGGGACACACTTGTCATGGACAGCGTTACCAGACTGGATGAACTTGTCATACAGTGACTCCTGACCTCTCATCTCCTCTTGTAAAACCTGGGAACAAGTAAAAATCATTTATTTAGAAATTCAATAATCATAATAGTTTGTTCTTAAATTTAAACATAGGCACCTAAAATGGCTAAATGCATAAACATAATCGAGCACAACATAGGTGAAACAAAACAATTAATACTAAAACATAAGGATATCACTTTGGAAAACACCTAGGATAGGCATAGGTGAATTCATCATACATTTGTTTTATTTCTAAACTACAAACATAAAAATTACAAACAAATTCATGTTACAACATACATTCCCAAATAAATAAAAAACAAACAAATGGATATCAAATGGTGAAAATAGCACTTCAAAAACCTCAAGGTGTACAGTAACAGAGAATATCGGATATCACAGAGAAAGTAATTGAAATAAGATGTTGTAAATGTTTACCTTGACTTGTTCCAGTTGATTCTTGATCATGGAAGGTTCTGTTGCTACTGGACCTAACACAGCCACCATCTTCTCTTTCTGTGCAATCCATTTCTGTAGATGGACTCCAGCATCTTTGTATGTACGCAGGTCTGTTACAATGTCCTCTAGTAGTTTACGCTGTTGTTCTGAGGCAACTTTCACTCCAAGCCATTTATCATCTGTAAGAATGGATAGAACATGATGAGGCAATACAAGAAAGAAGCAGAAATTATGGATACAAAGAGAGAATTCTGAAAGGCAGTAACAAACAGTCACACCTCTTTATGTAACTATACGATTTCAATCCAACACCCACAAGTGGAGGAGTAATTAGTAATTTACTTGAGAATGCTTTAAAAGTCAATAATGTACTAGAAAACAAAATGGAACTTGAAAAAATAAATGAAGAGAATGTCAGCCATGCATGTGTTTAGATAAGCTGTACAACTATATTTATTGGCAATATTGTCATTAAAAATGTTCTCTTTTATTTATTACTTTACATGGATATCCTTGTGTTCATACCTAGATCTGTAAGTTGATCTTGTACAAGGTCTATGCCAGGTACTCCACGTTTTCTCTTGATCAAGTCTTGTCCTTTCCTCCTGATCTCATCTACCATGGTTTCCTTGGCTAACACTTCAGCATGGCTTCTCTGTTGTCATAGACATAAAAATACTAAATTACATAGCTGTTTAATAGAATTATTTATCCTTTTACTGTGTTTGTTTGATACTTTCAAGACTAAGAACAATTTTGGAAAATTAAAAAATGTCATGAAAGGAGATATGAACTCATTTTTATCGTAGTTTTTGTCTATTTATATCATTGTGTTTTTTATATTCTACATGTTGGATAGAATTAAAACTATAGATGCTGCCTAGCAAGGATTGGATATAAAGTTCTAGTAACAAATGGCTAATACATATACTCCATACCTCATGGTCCTTTAGTCTTCTCTTTGCCTCTTTTTCACTGGTCGCTACAGCAACTGATTCATCTAAATCTTTCTCTCTGGTATCCAGCCAACTAAGGATATCAGCCAAGTCTTGTAGGAAGGACTTTACACTACCCAGCATGCCCTGTAGTTCCTGTTGACGATCGAGCAGACGTTCTTCTAACATCTCGTAACGTTGGTTCATGTCCACAAGATCTTGTTGAGTCTCCGTTAAATCTGTGGAATTAATACAAACTTAAACAACCTTGCAGACAAGTGAATATTATGGATGATTTCATATCTTTAGGTATAACTGGTAAAGAAGTACCTTTAAAGATTTAGGCTTAACTTAATGATATCTTTTAAACTGCCTTTCTTAACAAATACAACTATAACAAATAATTTACAATTTCATTTTCTTTCTTCAATGACTCCAAGCATTGATTTAACGCATGTTTCACACAGTTGTAAATATGGTTGATAATGTAATTTGAATAGTCAAAGTCAAACACACACACACAAAAACTGCACAGCAAATCACTTTGAACTCATAAACATCTGAAAATTGGTATGATGATCTTCACATAAATTAATGAAAAATAGAATAATTAAATAGCATATGTTTCCATAATATACCACAACCCAAGGAAATTAGTTAAAATAGATAAAATCAACTGTTTTCCAGGGATGATTAAAATTGAGAATATAAAGGTAGAAACGTTCCCGCGCACCATCGAGATGTAAGAAGTCAGAGCTGCTTTTCCTGCTGCCTACACCACTAGACTCGCTGGAGGCGGACATCGGGCTTGTCATATCATTGTTGAAAGAGAATGAACCCATGGTTGGGGAGGGGCTACGTAACCGTGGTGACATCATGCTGCTGGGATAGCGTCTACTTCCTGTATGGAGAGGAAAAGGCAAGGAAGTTGTACAGAGGAGCATGCAGTTTTATTTTTGTATCTTTATATCATAAAGGTGGATACTGACACCTCTGGTGCTGAATGAATGGTTGAAATCAACAGGCTGTGTATGACACTGTAAGGAGTAAAACTTGTCTTTCGAAACAGAGCTTGTCTCTAGTTGCACAAATTGATTCTTAAGTTTCTGAGCCGCAGACATGGAAATATAAATATGGTTAATAATGTACAGTAATTAACACTGTTTTTCTATGCCCCCATGATGGAATGTCCATGGTGATGGTTTCAAAGATCAGACAAACATTCAGTCACACATAACAACAATAGTAACACCCCACTCACCAAACACACATGATCATGAATACAATCACAATTGAATAGAAACAAAACTGTATCCCAAATTAAAACAAAAGGAATGATTACAAAACTGCATCCATTAACCTGACCCCATACTGACCAACTCTACTGATAATGCCACGATATGTGTACATATTCTATATTAATCTATAAGCTTAACAACATGTTGAAAAATATTTTTTTCAATGTTCTAAGTAGGAATGAATACTTTGACTTTGACAGTATAGTCAGTAGAAGGCTGTTTTTATTAAAGTGTTCTAGGATTGAGTCATACCTAAGCATGGTTAACTAACAAATGGTATAACAGATTATCATATTTAGCTGAAGTTCAATTCCTTTTTTTAATTACCTGTAATTTTAATATGAATGACTCTGTGATGATAAACATGATTTGACCTCCACATATCCCACTATAGGTAAACAGTGAGCATTGAGATTTGACATTTGGCCTATTCCAACCATATGCAGTGTTATAGGGTACTCCTGTGTGTAGACAACGGTACATGTAGTTGCTTGTGAATATTCAGTGTTTTCAACTCGGCTCAACACTTGGCCACCATATATAAAAAAAGAGTCTAATATTACGCGTGACTTCGCAGTTCAATGCTCGATGTTTACCTATACACAATAACCACTACAAACACCTCTCTAGCCTCCACCATGTTTCTACTTACTGAACTTCATTGGGCTCTTAGGTCTTGATTCACCAGACTGGATGGCATCATAGGCATTACCTACTTCATTCAGTTCATCTATCTTAGGAGAGAACTCGTAGTACTCTTGGATCATGGGCTGTAAGTAAATAGAATAACACATGACTTTAAAGGTGAAAGTGTTTTTTTGAAGAAACTTTTACTATTGTATGAGAACATTGACCAGATACTCCTGAATAAATTACATGGACTAATGCATAACAAAATAGGTGTTACATGTGTATACAATGGTCATGTGTTCTATACTCTGTTGTAATAACACAAGACTCTAATCAATCTCTTAACCTGTCAGTTATTAGCTTATCAATGTGCATACTCTTAATGTAATGTTTTATGACATTATAAACAATAACACGTCAAAGTTTAAAAAGAATACGAATATGGAAAAATGAACCTCTCTAAAAAGTTGCATATACCCTCAATCCTATAGTTTTAAATGATCACCAGAAGATAATTAGAGTAAAGCATACCTGTAGCTCTTCAATCTGTTTGGCCACTACATCCATGTCTACAGCAACTGGTTCAAAGCCATCTACATCGGTTTCCATACCAGATAACCAGCCAACCACCTCGTCCTTCATTCTCTGGTAATCACTCTCTCTGCTCTCCTTCAAACTGGCCTCTGATCCGCGAGTGTTCAGTACCTCGTCTAATCTATTCCAGGTCTTGTCCAGGTTTCCAAGAGCCATCTTTATCGCAGCTGGGTCACCAGTTCTGGGATCTTCAATCAAGTCACGACCAACTGATTTAAGCTGCTCCATCATCTGAAGCTGTCTCTCCTTCTCCATTTTCACGGAATCCACCTTGAGTTTCAGTTGATCTATTGGTTTCTTACTCCATTCTGAAGATTCCAAAGAGTCAGTGCTCATCTGCACCCATGTTTTTACTAGTTCAAGGTTATCATGGAATCTGTTAAGATTTTCAGACACATCATTGAGTTCTTTTGTAGCATTTCTACATTTCTTTTGGGAACCTAGGAACTTGGAACCAATATCACTTATCTTACCCTCAAGAGATTTTGCCATGTCTAAGTCACAAGTTTTTATCAGATCACTTGCAGCTTGTTTGACAGAGTCCACACTGGGTTTATGACTTTCAATGTCTTTGTCAATGATACTTAGCTGTTGAGCCTGGTCATTAAGTTTGTCTTGGTTTAGACTGACAGGTTTCTGGAGTTCTAGTTTTCTGTCAGTTTCTTTAAGCCATGTTAGGAGTTGGTCTACGGCATTTTGCACACCTTGAGACTTGGTCACAGCCGTTTGTAGGTCATTGGCTCTCTCAGATACTTCCACAGAGATGATACCGTGACGACCGGCAATATCCTCAATCATGTTCTTGATTTCTTCTACCTGCTCACCTTCTATACCAAGCACTCTCATCTGAGCTATTAGTTCTTTACCACCTTTCTCAAGTTCAGCCATTTGGTTCTTGTGACTGATGGCATCGTTTCCTAGAGCTTTCATTTTCTCCAGATGTTCACGTAGAGCTTCTGGTTCTGGTGCCGAGGCTTCTTGTCTGGTCACGCTTAGTTTCTCCTCTGAATCAGTCAACCATGACAACATGTTCCAAGTGGAATCACTAAATGCCTTCTTCTTGGTAACAAGCTGTGCTAACTTGTCACCAAACTTATTGCACTCAGCTTTGAGCTCTTGGTATTCTTTCTCAGCTTCTTTCTGTTTCTCTACAACAGTCTCCACTTCCTTGTTGTCCATGGCTATCCAGCTAGTTCTACTAAGTCTGCTTGGTTTGGCACGGTCAGCTTTGTAGGCATCTAGCTCTAGTTTATGGGCCTGTAACATAAAAACAATATCACTTACTATAGGACTTATTGATATATAGAAGGACTAATATTGTTTCAGATAAAAATCCAAACTCTTTAAACCTTGAACAAACTTTAAGTAGTCAAAACATTGAAAGAAAATATGCAATAACAAAAGAATATTTGGATAAAAAACTTTGATTGGACAGTAAGGGTCTTAAGGTATCCAAACAATATGTGATTCCATCTCTGGTTATCAAACACATTTAAGATGGATTGGATTTGTGAAAAAAAAACGGATTTGTTAGATTTTTGAAAACTTCGGACCTGGGTTCTCTTGTTGTTGAAAATATCACATAAAGAAAAATGTTACCCACCTTGGCTTCCTCCATGTATGTTTTGACTGGGTAGGAGAGATATCTGAGGTCTGCAGCATGGGCCACTATCTCCTGGCTCATCTCCTGTACAGAGGGAAAGGAGTAAGGGTTAGTTCACATTCTAGTTTATACTGTACATGCTCAAATAAAAACCATCTTTGAGATACCATTTAATAGTGTTTTATATGAGTACAGTATTAAATCCATTTCACATAATCAAACTATCAGCCAAATATTAATGGATTAAGTTTTCTTACATGATAACAGCAACAATTCTATGTAATACAGTGCACTTTCAGATCATCAAATCTTATGTCAACTAATTAATCAATCTATGTTCAAATTATCATGTCAGTTACAGAGAAAAAGAGCTAGCATCATATGTTGAGTACAGGGACAGCCAAATATTTACAGTGCACAAATTAATTCATGTCACAATTTGACTCCCGTATGTAGTTAAAGGATAACTGGAGAAATACATGTTTTCCATCCTATTACAATGTAAACTAAATAATTAAACTATTGCCACCTTGTGTTGTTCTTTGACTCTGTTGACATTTTCCATATCTTGAGCCGCATCTACTTGTCTCTCCAGTTCTTTAGAGGTAGTACCTAACCATGTGGTGAACTTCTTCTCTTCATTCTCAAACTTGGTAAGTTCCTCTGTGGCTGCAGTCAGATGTTTAACCCTGGACTCGCATGTCTTCTGAACCTGAGGTAGACAACAGTGAGTTTATTACACAACACATCTTAGGTTTATTTTTATTTTAAATATTGCAGACAAAATTACTAAAAAAATAAGAAAATTATCACTTCACCATAATAGTGTTGATACTCATTGTAATATGTATGCAAAGGTAAAAATCATTACCTTTATTTAACGTAGAGGTTTTGTACAAATTGTTTTAGTTTCATGACTTTGTAATTTTATTAAAACCTAGGATTATTATTTAATGATTTATGTACAAACTTAGTAAAACTAAATCCAACTAAATGGGAAATTAGACAAGAAGATTATGATATAATTGTGTAATGATTGTTTACCTTTCCAAATGAAGATTTCATGACAGCTTCTAGGTTCTGTAGTTCAGTGACTTGTTCAGGTGTAAGTTCTTCCTGGTGATGTTCAACAAGCTGCTCTGATTGGTAAACTAACGATCTGATTGGCTGCTGGTGCCGTAACACATCCTCATGTAAAGCCTGAAACAGATTTGAATGTAGGGTAGATTGAGGCAATTGAAAAACGAATGGACGTATCATGGTAAGTTTAGGTTTGACAGAAGAAAACTTATAACAAATTAAATAAATGTTGATTAAACATTTCTGCAAGCTATGAAAAATAAATAAGTTTGTTGAAAAGTATATAATTTTGTTGAAAAGTATATAAGTTTGTTGAACAGTAAATATTGTATACTATCTATCAAATGTTGAGCAGTTTTTATTATTTAAAAAGAATTCATTTTCAAGGGTGTACTATTACATGTATTTCTATTTCTGATTGAATACCATTTGTTTTTAAATTAATGACTATATAAAGCCAATCTTTAATAGAAACAAATGTAATGAAGAGGCAAGTTAAGAACTTTTAGGTCTGGAGATATGGAAACTTGGTACAATTATTGATGTATAAAAGAAAGGCGAGCATCTGTAATGTCCATATAACTTGTTGTATGGTGCTTACCTTCAGTGCTTCCACTTGAGCCTGTGCTTTGTAAGCCTCATCACTGACTGGTTGATCATCCTTCAGTAGCTGCTCAATGTCGGACACCCAATTCTGCTCATTGTGAAGGTCTTGTACCAGTTTGTCATAGGAGTCTGCCAACTGCTGTACGAGGGAAACAAAAAACAAAACACCAATGCAATACCCGCTGCAAGGCTTAGTGTTTCTTGTCATGTGACAATTCACTGCACTAAATATTTATGTGACAATTAATGGCACTATGTTTATTGACTACAGAAAGCAAACGGTTTTGTTTCTTGAAGCTTTAAGCCTTGTCACAAGATGTAGCACAATTTAAAGCATTTACGGTATCCATAGCAATAGAAGTTTGTTTAAGAACATGTATACACAATGCTTCTTACAATTATAAAGCTTGTATACAAGAGTGTGAATTACAAACAATGGAAAGCAATGGATCTTGTACAAATTAACTAACATAGAACTTATCATATATTAACCTGTAAAAAGAATTCAGTAATTAAGAGCTGCTATCTAGCAAGTTGTTTTAATTTGTATGATACACTTTCAAACTATGGTCATAGATTACTCTCTTATTTGGCAGAAAGGGCACCCAAAGGTTATGTACAGGTCTGCTCTTAGACAATTTCCAAAGTGATTTTCTTAATGAGGTTATTTTAATATGTTTTTGTCTCCAGATTTTGACCATTTAGTGTATCCATAAATGAATTTAGTGAATTAAAACATCTTGCTATAAGAAATGCTATCTGAGATGACAATGTTATGAAGCTATTTTTAGATTTAAACCAAAAAACATCTTACAATATTTGCTTTACTAAATAATGGTTTATTACCAATTTGAAGAGAAAAAAACTTCAAAATTATCAATTGTTATCTCAGTGAACACTCTTTATGAAATATAGTATAATATTTCCATAATACTTACACTCTGTTGAAGAAGGTTTGTTTTATATTATATACCGATAGTTAATGATATAGTCTTGGTTAATTAATGTAATTTGTTTTGTTTTGTACCATTATCTCAAACCATGCTTAACCTAAACCTTGTTATGAAATTACATGAAAATGCAATGTTTAACATTCAAAGCATGGTTGATTTTGCAAAGTTTAAAATAAACTAGCTGAACAATATACGCTGCCTTCAAAACTAAACATACTCGAAAGCCTGTAACAATACAGATATGAAAATGGTCCAAAATTATGTTATTGTGGTATAAATATTGCTTACTGAAAGTAAACCCAGCTGATTATGTAAGTTCTAGATTAAAAGATCAATTATGGTAACTGTTTAAATAGATTCCGAACATAAAATTCAAAGAGGAATATTTTTTTATATTTTGTCTGGCTATTTATAACATTTTGAAAGCAGTGTATAAGTCCATTAATTGGTAACTTTGAAGAAAGAAAACATAAGTTTCTTCATTAAAATAACTTTATAAACATAATAGCTTACACATGCAGTACTAATATAATACAAAACACCTAGGTCCATTTATAACGGTAACGTACATGTACACATTGGCAAAATATGCAAATAACAATACATGCTCACAATACACACATGTCTAGCAAAATACAACAAATAATATATTCACTGTAAAAGAACTATTGGTATAACTGATAAATAATAGCACAATATCTAAAAGTAAAATAAATAGCTTAACTATGTAAATCAACTGAAGCGACTTCTTAGTTTTTTCAATCTATAATAATTTCACCCTTCGAATTGATCGTAGTTTTGATAAAAGTATTCTTTTATTCTGTTTACTTAAATTCTGAATATCTATAGTTTTGGAAGAAATGACTGTAATTGTTTTCCATTTTGCACATTTATCTAGAATTAAGATGCTTTCTCTCAGATTTAATATTCCTACATTTTAGCTGACAAATTTGCTTCTGTGTTTTCATTACATGACTCTTTCTGATTCATTGACACTGGTATCTTATTGTAAACAGTAGAATATGTTTAACATGCTATTACAAATTTCATTCTAAAATTTGTCCACAACACTGGCATGCATTTTGAATAATGATCCCAAAGATAAATCAACAACATTCATTTTGCATACTTCCTTCCTAGTTTTTCTCATTGTTTTCTATGTAAAGCTTCATAATTTCTTTAAATCAAACAAATTACGAGTTCCATTTGATTGAGAAATAAAGTAATATTCCTAACAAGATAGAATTTGTTGACTGCACAATGAACCATTTTTTGTTGAAATTTTGACTTTGCTACCAAAATTGCTTGACTACAAAAAATTAAATGATTCTGTCTTTTGTAAGCATTTACAGGCTCACTCACAGTCAATCTGCAGCAGTCACACACATTCTGTATTTACTTTTCTAACGCTATTTTTTACACACACATTCTGTATTTACTTTTCTAACGCTATTTTCTATCACATTTACACATTGATAACTTCAAAAGAACTATTCATTTTCGGAGGACTTCAGACTGTAAAAGAACACTAAACAAATGAATAAATTTTACTGCAACAAAATCTACAGCAACTGAAAATGAAACTGGATGGATTACTATGTACATATGTCTCTGATACGCTAATACAAGGGTTGAGGACTTCGTGGCCAGTAAGTTGGTGGGCAGTTTTCCTGTAATTTTGTTTCTTTTGACAAGGACAGGGCAACAAGGACACTAAAGGATACCAAAGATTCAATACTAATGACTGCGATGTTACACTAGAGTTTGTGGTGGGCGGGGGGGAATGTGACAAGGTACAGAATGAAGGGTCACATAAAGACAGACTCCACACATATCAAGCAACTACAAACTAGCCTAAAAGTGGACATTTATTACACAATAGGAGACCAGTGTTTTACCACACACGATTTCCAAACCTGAAAATCTAAAAACTTCATTTGAGCTTGTGGCAATTGTTTATACCTTGAACATGTCAATACAGTTTTGCATGTTATTTATTCTATTTTTTAAAAGAAATTCTTGTATGACAAATACAACTTTAACCAGAATGTACAGACATCAAAACAGTGTTATTAGGACATCTTGTACAAACACATGTGGGACTGGTATATAAAAGGGAGATCTCTAAAACCCAGTTCCAATCAGATATACAAGACCAGACACCGAGAGTGAGTCTGAAGAATTATCTAGAGTAGTGGAGATTGGAAAGTAATTGCTGGAGGTGTTGAATTTACAAAGAGTGAACATGGGACTGGAATAGAATAGAGAGTTTATAAGAGACATGACAGTTAAAACAAGACACAAGATATATCTGAATATCATAGAACTATCAAAGCCATATAACACGTATGAGTATATATCAACATTTAAATGATTCTCTTTGACCTCTCTCAATCATACATCTCTCTCACAAGTTGAAAATGTAAAATGATGAAACTTTGAAAGATTACAATTTTACCCTTTCAAAATCAATACTGCAGTTTTGGAGTTCTCTTACGGAAGCTATAATGCTAACCATAACTTGTTTCACTTTTTTGTTACAATAAAAAGTTTGTCAAATTTGTTTTGTTTAGTTCTTTGTTTCAGTACTCAATAACTATGCAAAATGCCATGCTCTGCAGTCACATCGATTTTATTTTCATGACATTTTTTTACAAAGTTCATAATTTGCATCTCGAAAGAAAATGAGTACTTTTTTCAGGTCAGTTTGCTTTTCGGGCTACCAATTTACATCTAAAACAAGAAAATTGGTATAAAATTCATGCGCTGTAATTGCACAAGTTAGTTACACACTGAACGTCTCATGCAGTATTAACAATGAAAGGTCGTTCCTACAGTTATGACATGCCAGGTGATAATCTACGTTAACTTTGTGGGGAAATATCAGTCGCGTATTATGATATCATCTCTACTTGATTGATGATACAGAAAGCATATAAAAGTAATACAACTACAAATATAAGAATCATACATTTAAGCAAGTTATTTAATTTTTGAAAGTCATTTCGCATATACAACTTTTCTACTACTAGTTTAGTTCAAATACAATCTATAATATCATTGTTGCCTATACTACAAAGCTTAGTTAAATTACAATATACATGTACACTTACAGAAAAAGTCTCTAAATAACATCTAAAGCTGTGTGCAATTATTGGAGTAATAAATCCTGTGCATATTTCGAGTTCTAAACAAATCTAGTGAAATTTAGCTGAAATGTCACTAAAAAACTTCAAACCCGGAAATAATAATTGTTACATTTCACAAATAAAATGGACTACATTGTTAGTGAGATCATTCTTGATATGTAAATGATAAAATAAGATGAAAATGCACTATCACAGAACTACACAAACGTATAGAACTACTGGGATGTCTCAGAGAACAATGGGCAACAAATGCTTGGTTATTAGGACTATTAGTAAACGTTTTAGAACTATCGTCATAATGCAAATCATCTCAAGATTGAACAAACCATAATGCTAACACAAATAGGAGTTGAAAAGGGGGAACACTGACAAGCCAAACAACAAACTCTATCAGACCAAAACGATGTGCAGTCTCTTTAACTCTGCAAGAGTCCATCTGATATCATGCCATACAAGTTTTTAGTTTTTATCAAAATGCACAAACAAGAAATCAACATGGTCAAAAGTATGGATATTGGAATGGAAACAATCCTGTCAAAAATGCAGTAACCATGTAACAAAGGGGGCAAGTCACATTCCAGACAAGTCCGTACCTGACGTTCCTCGAAGGCTGACTGAGGGAGACCAGGGTGGAACATAAACTCCTTATTCCTCAATGGGGAGACAACTGACTTATGACCAGGGCTGGGTGATGGCAAGTTGTAACTCGAGTCATTAACTGGCATCTGACCAGGATCTTTAATAACCAAACCTAAACTACTTAATTTATCTTTAAATGCTATTCCAGGCTTATTTTCTTCTTCAATTTGTTTGTCATTGCTTTCACTATTCTTATTAGCAGAAGGGGCTGGCATTGGTTGTTGATCTGATGTTGTTGGCAAGTCAACTTGTCCACTTATTTCTGAATTATTGTCACTTTTACTCTTTGGTATGTTTGAATCAGGTTCATCTTTGGTCTTTTTATCATCCAAAACCAGACTATCACCCTTAAGAAACGCTTGTTCAGAATTTAACTTTCCCAATTCTACTGCAAACTTCTGTCCATCATCTAAATTACACTGGTTTTGTGACTGATTTGTTTCATATCCTGATGAGTTAGTGTCCATGCTCGAGGTAGAACTAGTGATTTTCCCATCAGTTAACTTATAATGCTCATTTGGTTTAAAGTTTAATGTTGGGCCATCTTTAGACATGTCCTTAGCTTTCATACCTTTCCATAATTGGTCTCGTTTCATGCCAGGTAGAGTGTCTATATTATTACTACTTTCTCTAAGGCCCTCTCTAGGAATGGCACTGATAAGCAAACCAGCTGATATGGCTTCTTTAAAGTTCAGCTGTTGGCTGCTATATACATACATTCCAGCATCTGCATCAATCACTTGTCTCTTGATGGCTTCTTTCAGTTTAACGATACCACCATCTTTAGTCACATCTCGAACTTCCTTACATTGATCAGTAATCACATCTTTGTTTATCATGTCTCTTAGACTTAGTTCTGATTCTGATGTTGGGTCTTTAAACTGCCCTGATTCTTCATTATACAACCCCTGATTCACTGAGCTATACAGGGACAGACCTTTGGGGCTTAGTATAAACCCTTTCTCAACAGCTTCTGCTAAAGAGCATGTTTCTCCAGTTTGTGGGTTTTTGAATTCTCCGGACTTTGTGTCAATCATACCTAAACTTCCTGCGCGCTTGAGTGTAATAGGATTCACTGTATCTGGATCTATAACTTGGGACTTTGATCTGCTCAACACACCAGTAGAGAACGCATCCTGGATCTTGTTTTTGCCACTTGAATCTTCGTTGGACAGAATTTCTTCCACGTATATTTCTACCGAGCTCTTAGACTGACACTGACTGTATGTTTTAACAATGTAACCAGCATCTTTCGCAGTACATAACATCATTTTACTTCCAGTCAGCGGATCTACATACATTCCTGATTCTACATCAATGATTTTTCTTGCTATAGCTTCTTCAACTGTTATACATTCATCAGCACTTGGGTCAATAATTTCTGCAACCTTGTTATTAAGCAAACCACATTTAATAGCTTCACCTATTGTCAAATTTCTTTGTATAAAGTTGTCTTTCAAGACACCCTCTTTACTGTCATACACACCCTTTTCAATAGAATCATATAAAGTTCCAATTCTGAATCTAGACTGATCATCTTTGACATTTTGTATCAATGAGTCAAGTGATGATGATATGTTCTTGGATGTAGACAACCAGTCAATGCTTGTGTTTGCTACTAACATTTGGGTATCACTTTTAACACTTAATTGACCGTCACTGCTTGAGATGTCACTGAAAGTCTTAGAATGGACTGATAACATTCCTTTTCCTAAAGCCTCTTTGAAAGACATGCCCTTTTTGTAAAAATCACGATCAACATCATCTTCATCTGGAACTTGATATAACAATCTTTGTTGTAACGCATCTTTCAATGGAATTGAAGTTTGCTTTGAAGGATCAGTAAATTGAACGTTATTGATACTTAATCTTCCCTGGCTAGCCGCGACTTCTATTGTTGTTTTTGTATCAGTAAGATAGTCAGTGAATTCTCCTGTTTCTAAGTCAAGGAAACCAAACTTCAATGCTTCATCAAACCTTATAGGGCTACTCATTGAGTCACTTCTTTCACTGGAGAATGACCCTGACATGGCTGCACCAGGACTGACTGGTTTCAACATTTCTCTACTTCTGGCCTGACTTTCCTTCAAGTAGATTTCATTTTCAATAGATTTTTGTAGATCTGAAAGCTCGCTACCTTCAAATGTGAGACTTTGATTGTCTAAACTGAGAGCATTGTCTTCCAAAAATGGATCACATTTCCTTTCAATGATAAGATTTTTCGACACAGCCTCTGCAATAGACATTCTTCTGCCTGTTTTGAGTTTTAGTACACCACTTCTTTCGTCAACAATGTTAAGTCCAATAGCTTCTGCTAAAGTAACATCAGCTGCATCAGTTGCATTATCTTCTGCTTCAATCTTCACTGCTGTATTATGTTTGTCAATAATTCCTCTTTCAACAGCATCATCAAATGACAAATAATTGCCAGAGTTCAAGTCTTCAACCATCAGTCCATCATGACTAACCATACCATATTTCACACCTTCAGGAATTGTAAAGTTCTGTTTTGTAAAATCTGTTATCAAGTCTTCTTTCACCGAAAAGTCAAGAGTGAAAGTTTTCTTTTGTGATTTTTCAAATAACGACCCAGTTTTGTCACTTATTATACCCTTTTTCAAAGCTTGTTTGAGTGAAACATACTGCCCAGTTTCGAGATTTTTCACCCTTGTTCTAGACGTATCAACCAGTCCAGACTTCAAGGCATCAGCTAAGGTTACTTCAACATTTTCTCTTGGATCAATCAATGTATTGTTCACTGGATCATATATTCCATGGTTAAATGCTGATGCTAGTCCCAACTTTGGATTTTTTGCATCCACTACATGTCCTTCATCCATGGCAACAGACACTGGTATTATGACATTATGTTTCATATCACAGAAACACTCTGTCTGAATATCAACAATCCCTTCTTCCACAGCCTGTTCCATTGATATGTACTGCCTATAGTTAGGATCTTTCACAACAAAGTCATTCCATGTTTTTCCAGTATCATCTTCGCAGTATGAATCTGACATAGATTTACTTCTTTTCTTGCCACCTAATGTCACGATAAGGAACTTTTCTATTGCTTCAACAAGACTCAGTGGTTTCTCTGAATGCAAGTATGAACCTGTATGTATGTCTAAGTAACCAAACTCAAAGGATTCTTTTAGTGAAAACAAGCCAATGCCAGGAATGACAACCTGTGGTCTTGTTGGATCTATCAACTTCTGTTCAATGCTCTCCTGTAATGTGATAAGTTTACCCGTTCTGACATCAAGGAAGCGGCCAAGTTTCTCCAGGTAAAGACCATGTCCAACAGCCTCTGCTAGCGTCAAACCTGATGCTGGTATTTCTATAATGTACCCTTGATCTGAAGCCTCAATCAGTCCCATATCTTTTCCGCTTATTGTATTTCTAAACACACCAATTTCAGAGTCAATTAAACCTTTGTCAATGGCTTCTAGAAGTGGTAAAAACTTCTCATTCTTGCTGTCTTTCACAAGAGTAGGAGCAGGGTCTATAACTCTAACAAGAATAGCATCAGCAAGGTTCAAGTTCTTTTTAGATAAAGGATCATATATTTGGCCCAGCTCATCAACCATTCTTTTACTAATTGCTGTTTTCAATGACAAACTTTCATCACTAGCTGATCTCCTAAGAATGCCTAATTCTTTTGCTTGTTTCAAATCACATTGTTCATTTTCCTTCAATTTGGTTATGAGAGATTGTTTTGTATTAACCAAGCCTAGGTACTCAGCATTCATGAGAGACAGAAATCGACCTGTAGTTGTATCTTTAACCATTGTTTTCTTTGGATCTACAAGATTTTCTTCAATAGCATTTTCAAGTGTTAGAACATTTCCTGACTTTGGATCAACAAATTTTCTGGTCGCTGGGTCATAAATATTAAACCTTACGGCCTCTATAACACTGCAGGGTAGGACTCCATTGGAAGCATTGTAAACAACCAGTCCTTTCTCAATAGCTTCAGTAAATCCTATCTCTATTCCACTGCCAGAATAATGGCCTGTTGAAGGATTTATGATCTCTTCAACTATAGCTGCTTCAATGCTCATCACTGTCAAAGACTTGGGATCTCTAACCAATATAGAATCAGGGTCCAAGAATCCACTTTTGATAGCATCCCCAATGGTGTAATCAATATCCAAATCAAGATCCTTAAATGTACAAAGTTCTGGATCATAGATTTCTTCTTCGATGGTACTTTGCAGACTCATTTTCGGTTGATTGGCAACATCAATTAAAATTCCTCTTTCTAAACTCTCAAGAATTTGTACACGCTCCTTCTTTGCTAAATCAACACTTATGCCAGACTCAAAGTAAATAAGGCCCTTTTCAATAGCAATGTCTAATTCCATGACCATTCCGGTTTCTGTGTCTCTGACCCTAATGAGCTCTTTGTCAATAAGTCCTGTGTTTACTGCTACACTAAACTTTATCTCCTCATTGTTGTCTGGGTTGAGAAATGTGCCTAATTCCTCATCAAACAAACCTTCATCTAAAATCTCCGAAAGCGAAAGTTTTAGAGGAGATTTTGACCTCATTATAAGACCTGTATTAAAGGCAAAGTTAAGAGCTATAGCCTGTCCGTTTGCATCTATCATTTTCCCTGATTCTGGATCTATTATTCTTTTGTCTACAGCTTCTTGAAGGGATAAAATATCTCTACTAACAGGATCTCTTACTAAAGATTCTTTGTTAATTAACCCCTTTTTCATAGCTACCTCAAAGGGTATGTTCACGCCATCTTTTGGGTTTAACAATTTGTTTGTAACTGAATTATACAGTCCTTGTTTGATTGCTTCATCCAGCATGATAGGGAATGTTGAGCTAGAGGTTCTTTCAGCTGCTATGCTACAGCGTCTTTGAGCGAGTGACATAGGGGGCTTGTCTGTCATATCAACTGATGCCTTTCTTGCGGCCCCAACTTTTTGTGGATTTTGATTAAACAAAACATGTCCTCCATACTCTTTTTGTCCTTGATCGTTCTTTTCTATATTCAGGTTAACAATATGACTGTCTAGTTCTGCAAAACTAACTGATTCAAAGTCACCATTTTCCTGGTTTACACCTTTTCTAGGGTCTAAGATTAATCCTGCTTCTTTAGCTTCTTCCCATGACATCCACTTTCCTGTCATATTGTCTTTTACTTTACCCCATTCAGTGTCAAATATGAAAGTATCTACACACTTTGGAATGTCTTGCCATTGATCTAGCCGCCTGTCTAAAATCTTACTGCCTCTAACAAGTTCTTTCTTAGCAATTAAGCTCACAAGTCCTGGACCTAGTTCAGTGTACATGTCACATTTTTCAATTGGCTCATTGTCGTTAATTTTAACTAACCCCTTTGCTAGGGCTACATGGAATGGCCATGACAAAGCAGTTTTTAAGTTAATAGTTTTTCCTGTGTGGATATTGATCTGACCGGAGTTAATGGCCTTTTGTAAATTAATAGTTTGACCACTAGTTTGTTTCACTTGTACAACTTCTGGACATATGATTCCACACTCTATAGCTTCCTGCATATGAACTAGTTTACCGGTTCTTGGATGTACCCATTTTTCTTTTGAACAATCCCAATACTCATCTGCTAAATTATCAGTATACATAACAACTTCAGTTTTAGGTATCCCATTCATGGCAAGTTCATTGTCTTCATCTGAATCATTGTTACCGGGTAGCATATACTTAGAAAGGTTTATTTCACATCCATTTGCCCTGAGGACTTTATCTTTTTGGGGAATTGAACTTGTGGAATCAGAGAAGCTTGTATTGAGACTATTTAACAGTTTAGAAGATTTAGTATCATCAGCTGAGCCAAAGCTTATATCCAGGGAAGTAAATGACTTAGTTACAACCATACCATCACCACATTGACCAGGAACTAGACTGTCCTGATCAAATACAACAGAACCATGTCTAAAACCAGGACCTGTTGTCTTAGCAACTATCTCTGCCTGAAATGTACCCAGTAAACATAGCATGATCATTTAAGTCAGATGAGTATATCATTTAAGTCAGATGAGTGTATCATTTAAGTCAGATGAGTGTGTCATTTAAGTCAGATGAGTGTATCATTTAAGTCAGATGAGTGT
>ENA-OREC01000126-OREC01000126.1-marine-metagenome-genome-assembly--contig:-NODE-126-length-21040-cov-82.242523_pt1 | contig 21040 bp, 15 predicted proteins | sample MGYA00248626_ERZ508543 | MGnify/ENA primary metagenome ERZ508543 (study PRJEB26211, sample SAMN05518279) | marine metagenome | isolation source: Puget Sound, Washington, USA | host: Bankia setacea...
GTAGAGCTTGAGGCAGTGCTGGCGCAGCCTTTGGCGTTAGAGCAGTCGGGAGTGCTTATGATTATGAGTCATCTTGCCTGTGCCGATGAGCCAGAGCATAGGCATAATCACTCGCAGCTGCGGGAATTTAAGGAGGCGTTACGACGCTTCAGGGAAATACTGCCATCCGTGCGGGCCAGCCTTGCCAATTCAGCAGGGATTTTTTTGGGTGAAGATTACCATTTTGATGCGGTGCGTCCAGGTATAGCTTTATACGGAGGAAATCCGCAGCCAGCTTTTGATAATCAGGTCCGCCAAGTGGTTAATCTGCACCTGCCGATTCTTCAACTGAAGAATCTACCGTCTGGGGCTTTCGTTGGTTATGGTGCAAGCTATCAATTCGACTCGCCTGCGAGGGTAGCTGTTATCGCCGGTGGATACGCCGATGGGCTTATGCGCTCACTTTCGGGGCGAGGTGAGTGTTGGGTGTCCTCTCCGGTGTCTCCAGGCGATGGTTGGCGGGTGCCGGTTGTTGGTCGAATATCGATGGATTCATTTGTTGTGGATGTTACCGCTGTGCCCGAAGGTGTTGTGCAGGTGGGTGCACGCCTAGAGGTCATTGGCGGGCATATTTTGTTGGATGAGGTCGCTACTTGGGCGGGAACATCTAGTTACGAAATACTTACCTCGCTGGGCGCCCGCTATCAGCGTAACTACCTAGCTTAGGTTGTGCTGACATGAACTCTAAGCTTTATTCTCTTCTTCATCGTCTTTCGGATGGTGAGTTTCATTCCGGTGAGGTGCTGGGCGAGGTTGCTGGCGTGAGTCGTGCCGCCGTTTGGAAGCAATTGCAGCAGTTGCAGGAGTTGGGTGTTGGGGTAGTAAGCCAGAGGGGGAGGGGGTACGTTATCCCCGGAGGTCTATCGCTGCTTGAAGCGCGCAAAATAAGTGCTCATTTACAGCCCGATGTGTCATCTCGGTTGGTGGGGTTGGACATATTGCCCGAGGTGGACTCTACCAATAAGTTCGTTTTAGAGCGTACTTCTATGGCAACAGGGCATGGGTTGGTGTGTGTTGCTGAAAGGCAAAAAGCAGGCAGGGGGCGCCGCGGGCGTACTTGGGTAAGCCCGTTTGGGGCCAATATTTATCTTTCTGTGGGCTGGAGTTTCTCTCAAGGTGTTGCCGCGCTGGAGGGGTTAAGTCTTGCGGTGGGGGTTGCTGTGAGTCGTGCGCTCGAGGGCTTGGGTTTTCTCGGTGTGCAATTAAAGTGGCCCAATGACTTATTGGTAGAGGAAAAAAAACTGGGTGGTATTTTGCTGGAGCTGACCGGTGATGCTAGTGGCGATTGCTCTGTTGTCACGGGTATTGGCTTGAATGTAAAAATGCCCAGTGTAATGGCAGCGCATATTGATCAGCCCTGGGCAGATCTGGCGTCGCTGGAAAACGTTCGGGCGCAGTCGGAGCCTGAATATTTGGATCGCAACATTATTATTGCTGCAATATTGAATGAGTTAATCCCGATGTTGTCAGCGTTCGAGGGTAGTGGTTTTGAGCCTTATCGGCTTGAGTGGGAGAGATTGAACGCCCATGGAGGGAGCAGGGTGAACCTGCATACGCCCTCTCAATCGATCGAGGGGGTGGTGATCGGTGTAACGCATGCCGGCGGCTTGAGGTTGATGGTGGATGGCGAGGAGAAGGTATTCTTGGGGGGGGAGCTTAGTTTGAGGGCTGTCTCTGCGTGCGATCAGGTAGGTGAGCTGTGAAACTCATATTGGATGCCGGTAATAGCCGGTTGAAGTGGCAGCTTAGAGCGGTAACGCATTCGGTTCTAGAGGCGGGTGCCTGTGAGTATGCGGAACTAGAAAGTCTTTTTCCTGCCTGGGTAGAGCGCGGCGTTACGGAAATTTTGGTGTCTTCGGTAAAGGGGGTGGAGTTTGAGCGCTATCTCGATGAGCGGAGTCGTTTTTATTTTGGTTTGCCTCCGGTATTTGCGCGGGTAATCAAAGAGCGTTGTGGGCTAACCGCGGGGTACCAAGACCTTTCCGCCCTTGGGGTTGATCGTTGGCTTGCCATGCTGGCTGCGTATGTGGATTGCAGTAGCGCTTTGGTCGTCATTGACGCTGGCACGGCAATAACCGTCGATTTTGTTGGAGTTGGCGGCTTGCATGAGGGGGGCTTAATTGTACCCGGGCAGCGAACGCTTACTCGCAGCTTATTTGTTAATACCAGTGCAGTCCGTGTTGAGTCGTTAACTCTGCCGCAGACATGGCTGCCGGGTTGCGATACTTTGTCCTGTGTTGAGCAGGGCGTGGCGGCCAGCTATAAAGGTTTGATGCGCGAGGTCGTACTTCGTGCCTCGAGGGAGCGGGATGGCGTCGGTGCTACAATCTATTTGGCCGGTGGCGATGCGAGCTTGTTCCGACAGTGGTTGCCTGCTGATGTAAAGTGCCGGCCCGATCTTGTTTTTGAGGGGCTGCTACTGTCTTGCTGACCTTCGTTGTGCTGTTGTGTGGTGAGCCTAACGTGTTATCTAATAACTATTACCGGAAGTGCTATCTCAAATGCGTTGGATCTTTCTCAGTTTGTTGTTTCTCAATTTAGTCGCCCTGGCCTGGGGGGTGGTGTTTAAGGGTGGGGCTGAGGCCGTGGTAAGTGGTCGGCCTGCACCTTTTGCCTATAAGCATGTGGAGCAGCTCGAGCTTTTGTCGGAGAGCGGGTTATCTGCCGGGCGAGCAATGGTGCGTGAGCCGGTGAAAGGAGCGAAGGCGCTTCTGGTTCAGGTGCCAGCGAAAGATGGGGTGCCCCTTTGTGAGATGGTTGGTCCCTTCGAGGACGCTGAGCTTGCGGCTGATTTTGTTGAGCGGTTGGCGGCTATGGATGTCGATAGCGAAATAAAAGAGCTGGAATTACCGGCCGGCACGCGATACCAAATTTATCTTCCGCCTGCTGACTCGCGTAAATCGGCTCTTCGGAAATTATCTGAGCTGCAGGCCAAAAAAGTGGATAGTTACATTATCCCCAAGGGTGAGCTTGAGAATGGGATCTCATTAGGCATGTTTAGTCGTGAAGATCTCTCCAAAGAGCATATGCGTGCGATGGAAGCGATTGGCTTGCAGCCGGAAACGAATATTATCGAGCGCACTTATTGGGAGATTTGGACAATGCTTGCACAGGGAGAAGGTGGAAAGATGAGCAGTTTTGCTTGGGCAAGAGTCATGGAGGGTATAAATGACCTCGAGAGACGACAAAATTTCTGTTTAGATGTTGCTTCGCAGGACAACATTCACTAGAATCCCGCCTCCACGTTAAGGGAGCCATTGTAAATGGTTTCAGAAACTGGAATAGAGCTGGTGTAGCTCAGTTGGTAGAGCAGCTGACTTGTAATCAGCCGGTCGGGGGTTCAACTCCTCTCGCCAGCTCCATATTTCTCTTACGAGAGTGAAAAATCCGCAGGGGTTCCCGAGTGGCCAAAGGGATCAGACTGTAAATCTGACGCGCAAGCTTCGGTGGTTCGAATCCACCCCCCTGCACCATTGTTGAAAGGTATGGTAAGTCGTTTTTAGTGAAGCCGAAACGGGTTGCGCTAAGCAAGGTAAAGGCTAACGCCTTGTTAGACTTCTTACTGAAATAGGATAGCGTTTGGCGATCCGAAGGTGAGCGGTAAATCCGCAATAATCCGGCCTCGCCGGCCAAGGTGGCTGTGCTGGGGTGGTTCTTAAGCTCCAATTAATATTGGAAGTTAAGCGGGCGTAGTTTAGTGGTAGAACCTCAGCCTTCCAAGCTGATGATGCGGGTTCGATTCCCGCCGCCCGCTCCATAAGCATTACCCTCTGAGAGTGGTAGGCTGCGAGTTTAAGCTCATGTAGCTCAGATGGTAGAGCACACCCTTGGTAAGGGTGAGGTCACCGGTTCAATTCCGGTCATGAGCTCCACAATACGATACGCAGCGCCGTTTTGCGCTGTTTAGTTGAAGGTTGGTGTTGCCAGCCTTTTTGCGTATCGGGAGAAGAAATACAGGCCAGTAGTTCAATTGGTAGAGCGTCGGTCTCCAAAACCGAAAGTTGGGGGTTCAAGTCCCTCCTGGCCTGCCATTAATCACGCCGCTCGCACGGGTTGCGCAGTCGGGCTGGGTGTCGACGTAGATCGGCAGCGAACAGTAAGTTGAGAATTCTATGAGCACAGCTAAAGTTGAAGAGGCTGAATTCAAGCTAGACCCTTTAAAGTGGTTGGTTGTTGTCGTCCTTATTTTGGGGGGCGCTATTGCTAACTCTTATTACGCTAGCGATTTTGCATTGTTGTATCGAGTGCTTGCGCTGCTGGTCATTGGTGCGCTTGCTGCATTTGTTGCTGTTAATACTGCCCGGGGTAGCGCCTTTTGGGCTTTGCTTAGAGCCGCCCAGGTGGAGGTTCGCAAGGTGGTTTGGCCTTCGCGCCAAGAAACAACTCAGACGACTCTGATTGTGTCGGCCGTGGTTGTAGTAACCGCTGTTATTTTATGGGGCCTGGATGCTGGGCTCGGTTATGTTGCTTCATTGATTATTGGATAGGGGTCGTTTTGTATGCCTAAGCGTTGGTATGTCGTTCACGCCTATTCTGGTTACGAGAAAAAGGTTGCGTCTGCGCTAAAAGAGCGTATTGAGTTGCAGGACATGCAGGATAGCTTTGGTGATGTGCTTGTGCCCACTGAAGAGGTTGTCGAAATGCGCGGCGGCCAAAAGAGAAAGTCTGAGCGTAAATTTTTTCCGGGATATGTTCTGGTTCAAATGGAGCTAAACGACGAAGCTTGGCATTTGGTCAAGGAAACACCGCGAGTTATGGGGTTTATTGGTGGTAAGGCGGATAAGCCTGCTCCTATCACGGATAAAGAGGCTGATTTAATTCTTCAGCGTGTCGATGATTCCGCCGATAAGCCCAAGCCCAAGACATTGTTTGAGCCTGGAGAAATGGTTCGCGTTGTTGATGGGCCATTCAATGACTTTAATGGGGTTGTTGAAGAAGTGAATTACGAAAAGAGCCGTTTACAGGTAGCTGTTCTGATATTTGGTCGTTCCACTCCTGTGGAATTAGAGTTTGGCCAAGTAGAGAAAGCATAGTATTTAAAGGCATAGTATTTAGTTTGTTTGCGCTCGGTGAGCCTGTGCGCAGGTAAGGTTTGGATAAAAGCCAAAGTTAATTGGCTGATAGTTTAACTGCTCTCTTCTGCCGCGGTGGGGGAGAGTTTTTCGCGTCTTTCGGAAAGCGTTGTTCGCTTAACGGAAGCAGGGGAGCCAGAGAAGAACAGTGTGCCACTGTTTGGAGGCGCTATACCCATAACCGGGAGTACTCAGTATGGCAAAGAAAATTGAAGCTTATATTAAGCTACAAGTAAAGGCCGGTCAGGCCAACCCAAGTCCACCCGTTGGTCCAGCTTTGGGTCAGCACGGTGTGAATATTATGGAATTCTGTAAGGCGTTTAATGCTCAGACCCAGAGTCAAGAGCCCGGCGCACCGGTTCCTGTTGTGATTTCTGTATACAGCGACCGCAGCTTCACCTTTACCATGAAAACACCACCCGCGTCTTACATGCTTAAGAAGGCTGCTGGTATTAAGAGTGGTTCAGGTCGCCCGAACACCGAGAAAGTTGGCAAGGTTAACCGCGCTCAACTAGAAGAAATTGCAACCGCTAAGGCCGCTGATTTAACCGCCGCCGATATGGACGCAGCTGTTCGTACTATCGCTGGCTCCGCCCGTGCGATGGGTCTTGATGTGGAGGGTGTGTAACATGGCGAAGCTGAGTAAAAAGCAAAAAGTAATTGCTGAGAAAATTGATTTCACCAAGCTGTACGGTATAGAAGATGCTGTGGCATTGATGAAAGAGTTTGGAACTGCAAAATTCCCTGAAACTATAGATGTCGCGATTAACCTGGGTATCGACCCACGTAAATCCGACCAGTCCGTACGTGGTGCAACCAGCCTTCCTCATGGTACTGGTAAAGATGTACGCGTTGCGGTATTTAGCCAAGGCGCCGCTGCTGAAGCAGCGAAAGAAGCAGGCGCAGAGCTTGTGGGCATGGAAGATCTTGCCGAGCAAATTAAGGGCGGCATGATGGATTTCGATGTTGTGGTAGCTGACCCTGCTGCTATGCGTGTTGTAGGTACCCTTGGTCAAGTGTTAGGCCCTCGCGGTTTGATGCCAAACCCTAAAACCGGAACGGTAACTCCAGACGTAGCTGGCGCTGTTAAGAAAGCCAAAGCGGGTCAGGTGCGCTTCCGTGCAGATAAAGGCGGCATTATTCACGGAGGTATCGGTAAGGTTTCTTTTGATGCTAATGCACTTAAAGAGAACCTCGAAACACTGATTAATGATTTGAAGAAAGCTAAGCCGGCTGCAGCCAAAGGTGTCTACCTTAAAAAGATAACTTTGAGCACGACTATGGGCCCAGGTTTAACTATTGATCAATCTAGCCTAGAAGTTTAATTCGGCTGATTGATAAACCAGAACTTTGGGGTCTGGCTTGACTTTTTTTGTTAGAAAGTTTGGCCGGGCTGTCAAAGACCGTAGGTGTGGTAATGGTCTTTTTTTTGCTATTGCTACTTAATTGACATCGTAAGATAACTGCCTACGCAGACGGTGTGTCCCAATTCAGATTTTTTGCATTTGAATGTGATCACCGAAAATCGGAAATTGATCCAGCTCTCAAGTTATCGAAAGCTGGGCAGTTTCTTAAACTCAGATCCAGGAGATTTTATTAGTGGCTATTGGACTCGAAGACAAGAAAGCGATTGTCGCTGACGTTAACGAGACGGCAACTAACGCGTTATCTCTGGTGGTCGCCGACGCACGCGGTGTGGCAGTTGGCGATATGGATGCTCTGCGTAAGCTGGCTCGTGAGAACAACGTTGACCTTCGGGTTGTACGTAACACTCTTGCGAAACGTGCTGTGCAGGGAACCGATTTTGAGTGTGTCAGCGATGCACTTGTTGGCCCCAGCCTGTTTGGTTTTTCTATGGAAGACCCAGGTGCAGCTGCCCGACTTTTCAAGGATTTTGCAAAACAGCAAGATGCCTTTGAAGTGAAGGCTCTGTCGGTAGGCGGCAAGTTACTCGAAGCAGGCCAAATTGATACTCTCGCTAAGCTCCCAACTTTGGAGCAGGCGCTGGGTCAATTGGCAAGCGTAATGATCGCACCAGTCACCAAGTTGGTTCGTACTTTCAACGAAGTACCTACCAAAGTAACACGCGTTGTTGCGGCCGTCCGCGACCAAAAGCAGGATGCAGCATAATTCCAGATGTTCTGGGTGTGCTAAATCTGTTAATTAACGACTTAATATTGGAGATAGAGTAATGGCTCTTTCTAAAGAAGATATCTTAAACGCAATTGCTGAAATGTCCGTAATGGACGTAGTTGAACTTGTAGAAGCTATGGAAGAAAAGTTCGGCGTATCGGCTGCTGCTGCTGTTGCAGTTGCTGCTCCCGCTGCTGCTGATGCTGCTGCTGCTGAAGAGCAAACCGAGTTTGACGTAGTTCTGACCGCCGTTGGCGAGAAGAAAGTTAACGTGATTAAAGCTGTTCGTGCAATCACTGGTCTGGGCTTGAAAGAAGCCAAGGCTATGGTTGACGGCGCTCCTAGTACCGTTAAAGAGGCAGCGTCTAAAGGCGATGCCGACGAAGCTAAGACACAGCTGGAAGAAGCCGGCGCGTCTGTTGAGCTTAAGTAAGCGAAGCTTCAAGACCTTCCCTAATGAGAAGGTCTTCGGAAACAAGGTCAGTGGGTTTTACCCTCTGGCCTTTTCCCGTTTGCGATCTGCGTAAGATCGAAGCGTGTGTTTGCCAGCGACGGTGAACCTGCGCGTAAGATGTAAAACACGGTCAAGAAAAGGCTCACCCGGCCTTTTAGTCTTTTGTAACAAGCTCCGTGCTCAAGCTGAGGAACACTAATGGCTTACTCATATACTGAGAAAAAACGTATCCGCAAGGATTTTGGCAAGCTGCCAGACGTGATGGACGTACCGTACCTACTGGCAATCCAGTTAGATTCCTATAGAAAATTTACCCAAGCTGACAAGCTTGATAATGCAAGGCTGGATATCGGCCTGCAAGCCGCCTTTAAATCGGTATTCCCTATCGTTAGCTATTCAGGGAATGCTGCGCTTGAGTATGTTAGTTACTCCTTGGGCAAGCCTGTATTTGACGTTAGCGAGTGCGTATTGCGTGGCGCTACCTATGCTGTGCCTTTGCGCGTGAAAGTTCGCTTGATTATTTATGATCGCGAATCGTCCAGTAAGGCAATCAAGGACATCAAAGAGCAAGAAGTTTATATGGGAGAGATCCCATTGATGACTGATAACGGTACTTTTGTTATTAACGGTACCGAGAGGGTTATCGTTTCCCAGTTACACCGTTCACCGGGCGTATTCTTTGAGCACGACAAAGGTAAGACTCACTCCTCCGGTAAGCTACTCTACTCTGCTCGGATTATTCCATATCGCGGTTCGTGGTTAGATTTCGAATTTGACCCGAAAGACTTGGTTTACGTTCGTATCGATCGTCGCCGTAAATTGCCTGCGACTATTCTGCTGCGTGCCATGGGCTACAGTGCAGAAGAAATGCTGGATATGTTTTTCGAAACGTCCAAGTTTAAGCTCGATACTGAAGGTGGCGTCAAGCTAGAGCTTGTGCCGTCTCGTTTGCGTGGTGACGTTACCACTTTCGAAATTAAAGATGACGATGGCACGGTTCTTATTGAAGACGGGCGTCGGATTACTGCGCGTCATATTCGGGTGCTGGAAAAAGCGGGCGTTACTGAGCTCAATCTTCCCGCTGAGTACTTGCTCGGTCGAACTTTGGCGAAAAACATTATCGACACCGGTACCGGTGAAGTGCTGTTTGAATGCAACACCGAAATTACTGAAGAAGTAATTGAAGGTTTGCAGAAAGCCGATGTTGGCGAGTTCGAAACGCTATACACCAATGAGCTGGATTGCGGGTCGTTTGTTTCTGACACGTTGCGTGCAGATCCAACTCGTACAGAGCTAGAGGCGCTGGTAGAAATATACCGAATGATGCGTCCCGGTGAGCCGCCTACCAAAGAGTCGGCTGAAGCGCTTTTCCAGAATTTGTTTTTCAGTTCAGAGCGTTACGACTTGTCTGCAGTTGGCCGCATGAAATTCAATCGCCGCCTTGGACACGACTCCGAGACCGGTGAGGGAACGTTGTCGCGTGAAGATATCGTTGATGTGCTTAAAACGCTTATCCATATCCGCAACGGCCAAGGATCTGTCGATGATATCGACCACCTGGGTAACCGGCGTGTGCGTTCTGTTGGTGAAATGGCCGAGAACCAGTTCCGTGTGGGGCTTGTTCGTGTTGAACGCGCTGTAAAAGAGCGTTTATCAATGGCTGAAAGTGAAGGTTTGATGCCGCAGGATCTGATTAACGCCAAGCCTGTAGCGGCTGCTGTTAAGGAATTCTTTGGCTCTTCGCAGTTGTCGCAGTTTATGGATCAGAACAATCCACTTTCTGAAGTTACGCATAAGCGCCGTGTATCTGCGCTTGGCCCAGGGGGTTTAACCCGTGAGCGTGCAGGCTTTGAAGTGCGAGATGTTCATCCAACACACTATGGTCGCGTGTGCCCAATTGAGACACCTGAAGGACCAAACATTGGTTTGATTAACTCGTTGGCTACTTATGCTCGCACCAACAGTTACGGCTTTTTGGAAAGCCCACACCGCAAAGTTGTTGATGGCAAGCTTACAGACGATATTGAATACCTGTCCGCCATTAACGAAGCTCAGTATGTTATTGCGCAGGCATCTGCTGCAACAAATGACGCTGATGAGCTGACTGAAGAGCTTGTGTCCGTTCGATATCAGAATGAATTTACGCTCAAGGCAGCATCCGATGTGCAGTATATGGATGTCTCGCCACGTCAGGTTGTATCGGTGGCGGCATCTTTGATTCCGTTTCTTGAGCACGATGATGCGAACCGTGCATTGATGGGCTCGAACATGCAGCGCCAGGCTGTACCTACTCTGAAGGCCGACAAGCCTGTAGTCGGAACCGGTATGGAGCGCAACGTAGCGCGTGACTCTGGTGTGTGTGTTGTTGCTAAGCGTGGCGGAAAAATTGAGAGTGTTGATGCTGGCCGGATTGTTGTACGTGCTTCTCACGAAGAGACTGAAGCGGGTGATGCCGGTGTTGATATTTACAATTTGACTAAATACACCCGTTCTAACCAGAACACCTGTATTAATCAGCGTCCAATCGTGTCTACGGGTGATGCGATTGCGCGTGGCGACATTCTTGCTGATGGTCCTTCCGTGGACCTGGGTGAGTTGGCGCTTGGCCAGAATATGCGTATCGCCTTTATGACCTGGAACGGTTACAACTTCGAGGATTCCATTCTGGTTTCCGAGCGTGTTGTACAGGAAGATCGTTTCACCACTATCCACATTCAGGAGCTGACGTGTATTGCTCGTGACACGAAGTTGGGTAGCGAAGAAATTACTGCCGATATTCCTAATGTAGGTGAGGGCGCGCTCGCCAAGCTGGATGAGTCGGGCATTGTTTATGTTGGCGCTGAAGTTGTTGCGGGCGATATTCTGGTGGGCAAGGTTACCCCTAAGGGTGAAACCCAGCTGACTCCAGAAGAAAAGCTGCTGCGTGCGATCTTCGGTGAAAAAGCGTCCGATGTTAAGGATACCTCTCAGCGTGTACCTTCCTCCGTGAAGGGTACCGTTATTGATGTTCAGGTATTTACGCGTGATGGTTTGGAAAAAGACCAGCGCTCTCTTGAAATCGAAAAGTCTCAGCTCGATCAGGTTCGCAAGGATTTGAACGAAGAGTACCGCATCGTTGAGGGCGCCACATACGCGCGTTTGCGTACTGCACTGGTTGGACAAAAGGCTTCAGGCGGCATGGTCGTTAAGAGAGGTGCTGATGTTACCGACGAAATGCTGGACGAGCTGGAAAAAGATGACTGGTTCAAGGTTCGTATGGCTGACGATGTGCTTAACGAGCAGTTGGACGCAGCTGAGCAGCAATTAGCTGAGCGTCGGAAAGATCTGGACGAGCGCTTTGAAGATAAGAAGCGCAAGCTGGAAACCGGTGATGATCTGGCGCCTGGCGTGCTGAAGATTGTTAAGGTTTATCTTGCTATCAAGCGTCGTATTCAGCCTGGTGACAAGATGGCTGGTCGTCACGGAAACAAAGGTGTTATCTCGGTGATCATGCCGGTAGAAGATATGCCTTATGATGAAAATGGCGATCCCATCGATATCGTTCTTAACCCGCTCGGCGTGCCTTCGCGAATGAACGTTGGTCAGATCTTGGAGACTCACCTAGGGTTAGCTTCCAAAGGTTTGGGTCGCAAGATCGGCAATATGCTGGAGCAGCAAAATGCTGTTGTTAAGTTGCGTGATTTGCTTGGCAAAGTTTATAACGATATTGGTGAGTCCTATAAAAAAGAAGCTCTGGATACTTTCACCGACGCTGAGCTACTTGAGTTGGCTGAGAACCTGAAGGGCGGTGTGCCTATGGCTACCCGTGCTTTTGATGGTGCAGCGGAAAGTGAAATCAAAGAGCTACTGCGATTAGCAGATATGCCTGACTCTGGCCAGATGACGTTGTTTGATGGTCGAACAGGTGATGCATTCTTGCGTCCGGTTACTGTGGGCTATATGTATATGCTCAAACTCAACCACTTGGTTGATGACAAGATGCATGCTCGTTCCACTGGTTCTTACAGTCTTGTTACTCAGCAGCCGCTGGGTGGTAAAGCACAGTTTGGTGGCCAGCGATTCGGTGAGATGGAAGTGTGGGCGCTGGAAGCATATGGTGCTGCCTATACCCTACAAGAAATGCTCACAGTGAAGTCGGATGATGTGAATGGCCGAACCAAGATGTATAAAAACATCGTTGATGGCGACCACCGCATGGAGCCTGGAATGCCGGAATCCTTTAACGTATTAGTTAAAGAAATTCGGTCTTTGGGTATCAACATCGAGCTTGAGCAAGATTCGTAAATTTTACAAATCAAACGGTGGTGGGCGAAATCACCGAAGGTATTTCGCCCACTGTGCGTAGGCACCCACTGGAGGAGCAGCTTTGAAAGACTTATTAAATTTGTTGAAGAATCAAGGGCCAAATGACGAGTTCGATGGTATTCGCATCGGGCTTGCGTCTCCTGAAATGATTCGTTCCTGGTCGTTTGGCGAAGTGAGAAAACCAGAGACCATTAATTACCGAACCTTTAAGCCGGAGCGCGAGGGTTTGTTCTGTGCCAAAATTTTTGGCCCAGTAAAAGATTACGAGTGTTTGTGCGGTAAATATAAGCGCATGAAGCATCGCGGCATCATCTGTGAAAAATGTGGTGTAGAAGTAACACTGGCGAAAGTGCGTCGTGAGCGTATGGGCCACATAGAGCTGGCGTGTCCTACAGCCCATATTTGGTTCTTGAAATCGCTGCCAAGCCGTATTGGTTTGCTGCTAGATATGACTTTGCGCAGTATTGAGCGCGTGCTCTACTTTGAATCATTCGTCGTGACCGATCCGGGTATGACTACCTTGGAACGTGGCCAATTACTGACAGACGAGCAGTACTTTGAAGCCATGGAAGAGTTTGGTGATGAGTTTGACGCGAAGATGGGTGCTGAAGCTATTCAGCAGTTGGTTCGCGATATCGACCTGGAAAAAGACGCGCAAACATTGCGTGATGAAATCCCGAACACCAATTCTGAAACCAAGATTAAAAAGCTTTCTAAGCGCTTGAAGTTGCTGGAAGCTTTCTTGCAGTCGGGTAACAAGCCTGAGTGGATGATTCTGGAAGCATTGCCAATACTGCCGCCTGATTTGCGACCATTGGTGCCGCTAGACGGTGGACGTTTTGCAACGTCTGACCTGAATGACCTGTACCGCCGTGTTATTAACCGTAATAACCGGTTGAAGCGCTTACTCGATCTGAATGCTCCCGATATTATCGTGCGCAACGAAAAGCGTATGCTTCAAGAAGCCGTGGATGCACTGCTGGATAACGGCCGCCGCGGGCGCGCCATTACCGGTTCCAATAAGCGTCCATTGAAATCTCTTGCCGATATGATTAAAGGTAAGCAGGGGCGTTTCCGTCAGAACCTACTTGGAAAGCGTGTCGACTACTCCGGTCGATCGGTGATTGTGACGGGCCCCACTTTGCGTCTGCATCAGTGTGGTCTGCCAAAAAAAATGGCGCTCGAATTATTCAAGCCGTTTATTTTCAGCAAGCTAGAATTACGAGGCCTTGCCACCACGATTAAAGCAGCCAAGAAAATGGTTGAGCGTGAAGAGCCCGTTGTTTGGGATATTCTTGACGAAGTTATTCGTGAGCACCCGGTATTACTAAACCGTGCACCAACACTTCACCGTTTGGGTATTCAGGCGTTTGAACCTGTATTGATTGAAGGTAAAGCGATTCAGTTGCACCCACTTGTGTGTGCGGCCTATAACGCCGACTTTGACGGTGACCAGATGGCTGTTCACGTACCCTTAACGCTGGAAGCCCAGCTGGAAGCGCGTGCGTTGATGATGTCGACAAACAATATTTTGTCGCCTGCGTCTGGTGAGCCGATCATCGTACCTTCTCAGGATGTTGTACTTGGCCTTTACTGGATGACACGTGAGCGCATCAATGACCTTGGTGAAGGCATGGTGTTCTCCGACACTAAGGAAGTGTCTCGTGCTTTCTATGCTAAGCAGCTTGGTTTGCAGGCCAGAGTTAAAGTTCGAATAGATGAAGTTACTCTGCGTGAAGACGGTGAAAGGGTAGAAAAGACCTACATCGTAGATACCACCGTTGGCCGTATACTGCTTTGGGAGATTGTGCCTGACGGTATTCCATTCGAAATGGTTAACAAGGCGATGGTTAAAAAGGCAATTTCGGGGGTTATTAACTTCTGCTACCGAATTGTTGGGTTGAAAGCCACGGTGATCTTTGCTGATCAGCTGATGTACATGGGTTATGACTTCAGTACTAAATCAGGTGCATCCATTGGTGTTAACGACTTCGAAATTCCTGCCGCAAAAGCGGGTATTGTTGATAGTGCTGATGCCGAAGTAAAAGAAATCGAATCGCAATTTGCATCGGGTCTTGTAACTCAGGGCGAGAAGTACAACAAAGTTATTGATATTTGGTCGCGTGCGAACGACTTGGTGGCTAAATCAATGATGGAGGGCATTTCGAAAGAAGCCGTTATCAATCGCGATGGCAAAGAGGAAATGCAAGACTCCTACAACTCGGTGTTTATGTATGCCGACTCTGGTGCCCGTGGTTCACCCGCACAGATTCGTCAGTTGGCCGGTATGCGTGGCTTGATGGCTCGTCCGGATGGTTCCATTATTGAAACGCCAATTGTTGCAAACTTCCGCGAAGGCTTGAACGTACTTCAGTACTTCATCTCTACTCACGGTGCTCGTAAAGGTTTGGCCGATACAGCATTGAAAACCGCGAACTCGGGTTACCTGACTCGTCGCTTGGTAGACGTTGCTCAGGACGTTGTTATTAAGGTTAATGATTGCGGTACTGATCAAGGCCTGATTATGACGCCAGTGATCGAAGGTGGTGACATCATCGAGACGCTGGGTGAGCGAATCCTTGGTCGTGTTGTTGCGCAAGATGTTATTCGCCCGGGCAGCGACGAAATACTGATTCCGGCCGGAACCATTATTGATGAGAAGTGGGTCGAGCGCGTAGAAGGTATGGGCATCGACGAAGTTATTGTTCGCTCTGCGATTAGGTGTGAATCTCGCTATGGTATTTGTGCTCAGTGCTACGGTCGTGATCTAGCTCGCGGCCATCGTGCAAATATCGGTGAAGCTGTTGGTGTTATCGCTGCTCAGTCTATTGGTGAGCCAGGAACACAGCTGACCATGCGTACTTTCCACATTGGTGGTGCGGCGTCTCGAGCGTCTGCTGCAGATAGCATTCAGGTTAAGCAGGAAGGTACAGTCCGTTTGCATAACCTCAAAGTGGTAACGCGTGCAGCCGGTGATCTGGTGGCGGTAAGCCGTTCCGGTGAGCTTGCTGTAGCCGACGGCTCCGGCCGCGAGCGAGAGCGTTATAAGGTGCCATACGGTGCCGTTATTTCTGTTAAAGACGGTGAGGCTGTTGAAGGCGGTTCCGTTGTTGCGAAATGGGATCCACACACCCACCCCATCATTACCGAAGTGGCGGGTACAGTTGCCATGACTGGTATGGAAGAAGGGTTGTCGGTTCGCAAACAAACAGATGACCTGACAGGACTGTCCAGTATCGAAGTTATCGATCCTGCAGAGCGACCTGCCGCAGGTAAAGATCTAAAACCTGGTATTACGCTAGTTGATGCAAACGGTAATGAGTTGACTTTGGCTAACTCAAACCAGCCCGCACATTACCTGCTTCCAGGTAAGGCGATACTCAACCTTAGTGATGGTGACCAGATTGGTGTTGGTACCGTTATTGCGCGTATTCCGCAGGAAGGCTCTAAGACTCGTGATATCACCGGTGGTTTGCCGCGTGTTGCCGACCTATTTGAAGCGCGTAAGCCGAAAGAGCCTTCAATTTTGGCCGAAATCTCCGGTACGGTGTCCTTTGGTAAGGAAACAAAAGGCAAGCGTCGTCTGGTTATTACTCCCGCGAATGGTGTTTTATTGGCTGATGGATCAACGCACTATGAAGTATTGATCCCTAAGCATCGTCAATTGACCGTGTTTGAAGGGGAGACGGTAGCAAAGGGTGAAGTCGTATCCGACGGCCCCAGTAATCCGCACGATATTTTACGGTTACAGGGTGTTGAGGCTTTGGCTCGATACATCGTTAATGAAATCCAGGAGGTTTATCGCCTCCAGGGTGTGAAAATTAACGACAAGCATATTGAGGTTATCGTTCGCCAGATGTTACGCAAAGCTGAAATTACCGTTATGGGTGATTCTGATTTTGTTAAAGGTGAGCAAGCTGAGTACCAGCGTGTACTGGAGCACAATGAAAAATTACGTGCCGATAGCCGTCAGCCCGCTCAGTATGAGCGCCAGTTGTTGGGTATCACTAAGGCATCGTTGGCAACGGAATCGTTTATATCCGCTGCTTCATTCCAGGAAACAACGCGGGTTCTTACAGAAGCAGCGGTTACCGGTAAGCTTGATAAGTTGCGTGGTTTGAAAGAAAACGTTGTAGTTGGGCGATTGATTCCAGCCGGTACGGGCTTGACTTATCACAGTGAACGTCGTCGCAGACGCGAAGAAAAAGCCGCTCCAAGTGATGGCGTAAGTGCAGCTGAGGTAGAAGCAGCTTTAACCCAGGCTTTAAAGTCCGGGGTGTAAGACTGTTGACAAACCCTCGCAATGCGAGGGTTTAAATGTTGACGATGGAGGGTGGTGTCATTACAATGCGCCACCCGCTATATATGGTGGGGGGCAGATAATGCCCGTTTTTAGTGAAATGGTTTCCATATTTCGTTATTTCGGAACGGAAACATGATTAATTTTTGGAGTTAAGTTTCATGGCAACGATCAATCAGTTGGTTCGTAAGCCGAGAAAACGCAAGGTTCAGACGAGTGACGTTCGTGCTTTGGAAGCATGTCCTCAACGCCGTGGTGTTTGTACTCGTGTTTATACGACTACACCGAAAAAGCCAAACTCTGCACTACGTAAAGTATGTCGTGTACGTTTGACTAACGGTTTTGAAGTATCTTCCTACATTGGTGGTGAAGGTCATAATCTTCAGGAACACAGTGTTGTATTGATCCGCGGTGGTCGTGTTAAAGACCTTCCGGGTGTTCGCTATCACACCGTTCGTGGTTCCCTGGATACGTCTGGCGTTAGCGATCGTAAGCAAGGTCGTTCTAAGTATGGTACTAAGCGTCCTAAGTAAGGTCGCTTACCATCAGCGTTTTTAAGCCGAACCAGTAAGGCCGGGCGGTTCTGATTTTATAGATTTATCTACAAAACAGCAGAGCATACTCAGCGTCCCGGGTTAACCTGAATTCATGAGTAATTGGTGAGTTAATAACATGCCTAGAAGAAGAGTTGTCGCCAAGCGCGAAGTATTACCAGATCCGAAATTTGGTAACGTGACTTTGGCCAAGTTTATGAACCACGTGATGGTTAGTGGTAAAAAATCTGTAGCTGAGCGTATCGTTTACGGTGCGTTAGAACTGGTACGGGAAAAAATGAACAAAGATCCGCTGGAAATTTTCGGCGAAGCTTTGGAGAATATTGCACCGTTGGTGGAAGTTAAGTCCCGCCGTGTAGGTGGTGCTACTTATCAGGTACCTGTTGAAGTTCGTCCTTCTCGTCGTGAAGCCTTGGCTATGCGTTGGTTGGTAGAATACTCGCGTAGTCGTGGTGAAAAATCCATGCCTCAGCGTTTGGCTGGTGAGCTGATTGATGCTTCCCAAAGCAAAGGTGGTGCGGTTAAAAAACGTGAAGATGTTCACCGCATGGCTGAAGCGAACAAGGCGTTCTCGCACTTCCGCTTCTAAAACCTCTACTGCGTTTCGCAATTTAATTCGCGATAGTTTAAGTACTTGCAGCAGAAGGCAGCCACAAGCTGCCTTTTAGCGTTTTGATTGCGAAAAAATGCGGTAAGGTCTAGAGAGTTTTGTTAGTTTGTGAATTCCACCGGTATTTGGAGAAACAGTCGTGGCACGTAAAACCCCAATAGCACGTTACCGAAATATCGGTATATGTGCGCACGTTGATGCGGGTAAAACGACGACCACTGAACGCGTTCTTTTTTATACTGGATTGTCCCATAAAATTGGCGAGGTTCATGATGGTGCTGCCACCATGGACTGGATGGAACAAGAGCAGGAGCGTGGAATTACTATTACTTCTGCAGCGACGACTTGCTTTTGGTCCGGTATGCAGAAGCAGTTTGATCAGCATCGTATCAATATTATTGATACGCCGGGACACGTGGATTTCACGATTGAGGTTGAACGTTCTCTGCGTGTGTTAGATGGTGCTGTAGTGGTACTTTGTGGTTCGTCTGGTGTACAACCGCAAACAGAGACAGTATGGCGTCAGGCCAACAAATACGAAGTGCCGCGCATGGTGTTCGTAAATAAAATGGATCGTGCCGGCGCAGATTATCAAATGGTAATCGATCAATTAGGCGAACGTTTGGGCGCCAAAGCCGTGCCGTTACAAATGACAATTGGTGCGGAAGAGAATTTCAAGGGTGTTGTCGACCTAGTGAAAATGAAAGCTATTCTCTGGAATGAAAGCGACCAGGGAATGACTTTTGACTACGCTGAAATTCCAGAAGAGCTGAAGGCGCAGTGCGGTGATATGCGAGAAAACTTGGTAGAAGCTGCTGCTGAAGCCAATGATGAGCTGATGACTAAATACCTAGAAGGTGGAGAACTCAGCGAAGAGGAAATTAAGGCAGGTATACGTATCCGCACCCTAGCTAACGAGATTGTACCGGTGCTGGGTGGTTCTGCCTTTAAAAATAAAGGTGTGCAGGCGGTATTGGATGCGGTGGTTGAATATTTGCCCGCGCCAACGGAAGTAAAAGCTATTGAGGGTACACTGGAGGATGGAGAGACTCGTGCCACGAGAAGCGCGGACGATGACCAGCCTTTTGCGGCTTTGGCATTTAAAATTGCAACAGATCCATTCGTTGGTACGTTAACTTTTTTCCGTGTGTATTCGGGGACGTTAGCAAGTGGTACAGCGGTTTACAATTCTGTAAAGCAAAAGAAAGAACGCGTAGGTCGGATGGTGCAGATGCACTCCAACAGCCGCGAAGAAATTAAAGAAGTGTTGGCGGGTGATATCGCGGCAGCTATCGGGCTGAAAGATGTCACTACCGGCGACACGCTCTGTTCAGAGCAGAAGAGAATTGTGCTTGAGCGTATGGAGTTCCCAGAGCCGGTTATTTCGGTTGCGGTAGAGCCCAGATCCCAAGCAGACCAAGAAAAGATGGGCGTTGCGCTTGGTAAGCTGGCGCAAGAAGACCCTTCGTTTCGCGTTAAAACTGACGAGGAGACCGGGCAAACGATTATTTCGGGCATGGGCGAGCTGCACCTCGATATAATTGTTGACCGTATGCGCCGTGAGTTCAGCGTTGAGGCTAATATCGGTAAGCCGCAGGTGGCTTATCGTGAGCGCATCACGCGTAGTAGTAAAATTGAAGGGAAGTTTATTCGTCAGTCGGGTGGGCGAGGCCAGTTTGGGCATGTATGGCTCAAATTCGAACCGGCTGAAGATTCAAACGCGGAAGGCCTAGAATTTGTCAACGAAATTGTCGGTGGAGCTGTTCCTAAGGAATATATTCCGGCCGTTGAAAAGGGTATATCCGAGCAAATGCAAAATGGTGTAGTTGCCGGATACCCGCTATTGGGGCTAAAGGCGACGCTGTATGATGGGTCATACCACGATGTTGACTCCAGCGAAATGGCCTTTAAAATTGCTGGCTCAATGGCGGCTAAGAAATTGGCGCAGGAAGGCGGAGCTGTACTGCTTGAGCCAATGATGAAGGTAGAAATCGTAACACCTGAAGAAAACATGGGCGATGTTGTGGGCGACCTTAACAGACGTCGAGGTATGATTCAGGGAATGGATGAAAACCCTTCAGGTAAAGTTGTTAACGCGGAAGTGCCTCTGGCTGAAATGTTTGGCTATGCCACTGATCTGCGTTCAGCAACTCAAGGTCGTGCGACCTTCACCATGGAGTTTGAGCGTTACGCTGAAGCACCAAATAATGTTGCGGAAGATATCATCGCTAAAAACAGAACCGGCGGTTAATCTCCCCAATTCGTATTTTAAAGTTCAAAATATTTAGAGGAACAAAACAGTGGCTAAAGAGAAATTTGAACGTAATAAACCACACGTAAACGTTGGTACCATTGGTCACGTTGACCACGGTAAAACAACTTTAACAGCGGCTCTTACTCGCGTATGTGCAGAAGTATGGGGCGGTGAAGCTGTAGCTTTTGACGGTATCGATAATGCTCCAGAAGAGCGTGAGCGCGGTATTACTATTGCAACTTCACACGTTGAGTACGACTCTCCAGAGCGTCACTACGCGCACGTTGACTGCCCAGGGCACGCCGACTACGTGAAAAACATGATTACGGGTGCCGCTCAGATGGATGGCGCTATTCTGGTTTGTGGTGCAACTGACGGCCCTATGCCTCAGACGCGTGAGCACATCCTCCTGTCTCGTCAGGTTGGTGTACCGTTTATTCTGGTATTCCTGAACAAAGCTGACCTGCTGGCTGATGACTGTGGCGGTGTTGGTTCTGATGAATACAACGAAATGTTAGAGCTGGTTGAAATGGAATTGCGTGAGCTGTTAGATGCCTACGAATTCCCTGGCGACGACACTCCAATCATTGCTGGTTCTGCATTGATGGCCCTTAATGGCGAAGATGACCACGAGTTGGGTACTACCGCTGTTAAGAAGCTGGTTGAAGCTCTGGATTCCTACATTCCACAGCCTGAGCGCGCTATTGATCAGCCGTTCTTGATGCCTATTGAAGATGTATTCTCTATCTCTGGTCGCGGTACTGTTGTAACCGGCCGTGTTGAGCGAGGCATCATCAACGTTGGTGAAGAAATGGAAATCATTGGTATTAAAGATACTACCAAGACGACCTGTACTGGTGTTGAAATGTTCCGCAAGCTGCTTGACGAAGGTCGTGCAGGTGAGAACGTTGGTGTATTGCTACGTGGTACCAAGCGTGAAGATGTTGAGCGTGGTCAGGTACTGGCTAAGCCAGGTACTATCACTCCACACACCAAGTTCGAAGCAGAAGTTTATGTTCTGTCTAAAGATGAAGGTGGTCGTCACACGCCATTCTTTAAAGGCTATCGTCCACAGTTTTACTTCCGTACGACTGACGTAACCGGTGCTTGTGAGTTGCCAGAAGGCGTTGAAATGGTAATGCCAGGTGACAACATTCAAATGGTTGTTACTCTGATCGCTCCAATCGCCATGGAAGATGGCCTGCGCTTCGCGATTCGTGAAGGCGGCCGTACCGTTGGTGCTGGTGTTGTAGCTAAGGTTGTAGAGTAATCTACAGACTGCGCTAAGAAAAAGGCCGCTTTAAGCGGCCTTTTTTGTG